>Ga0307517_10015251_pt1 | contig 10230 bp, 8 predicted proteins | sample 23_EM_MG_FD_194515 | JGI IMG/M metagenome (GOLD analysis project Ga0307517, IMG submission 194515) | Populus trichocarpa ectomycorrhiza microbial communities from riparian zone in the Pacific Northwest, United States - 23_EM | ecosystem: Host-associated > Plants > Roots > Unclassified | place...
TTATCTCGAGTAAACGACGCGGTACGCGCTACACGTGATGTGATATACTAAAGCCGATCGGGTTTACATGATCCGTAACACCGAATGAACCCAGCCTGCCAACCGGCTCCAAGACGGACTAGACTAGTGATACGATCGGAATATAAGGTTTGGTACTGTATAGTACCGGAACGGGAATAGAATAGCCGGTCCATGTTGAGTCTGGGGCGCCCGGCTTACTACCGTTCTTACACTTCAACTCGTCATTGCACAGCTAACCTGTACTTCGAAAGTGACTTTGAATCACTTACCACACTTGCTCTACAGAGAAGTTTGATTTTCGGGACGAGACGATATGGCAGAAGTTGAAGCTGGTATCTCACGGCTACCCGCCCGGGACCACATTGTGAGGGTTATTTTTCTGGATATGTTTACCGGACTCGTTTGGACTGACCTTCGGATAAGATGCGGGAAGTCCAAAATTTTATCAACCGTCGCGAGGATAACGTGCAGAAGGAGTTTGGGGTGGTGGAGAAGTATTAATCGCTCTCGCCATGTCTTCACATCAACATCCCCGGACACATCGCCCCCGGCGGACTAGCTGATCGATATCTCACCGTTCGCGAACTGGAACCCACAGGTTCTGATTTTTCTCTGATTCCTCTTTTTCCAGTTGTTAATGTGCAATATTTGCTAGGTGTCTAGCAACGAACCCCTGGTGAGTTTTTGTTTTTTTTTTCTTGCGTTTTGATGTTCGTTCCACCTCGCCTATTTGCTTATTTGGATTTTGTTAAAAGGACACGAATACCACGTCGTTGTATTCTGGTTCACGTACTCGGAAAAAAGATGGTCGAGGACGTGTACACGTGAAGCCTCCCGCCTCGGAAACTTGGACGGGTTGTCAAGGTAAGCACTGTGGCTGTCAGATTGAATAAATCCCTATTGTTATCACTCAAGGTTTTTCACCTATTTGCCATTGATTCATGCATTGAAGACAGTTTTCCCTCAACTCCCCCTTCACGTTTCGGTAGAATCTCCCAAAACAGCCCCTCAGCCTCATCAGTATGTCGGCGTTTCAGGTATTCTATTTTAGAACGGGTATAAATTAACTTGCCGTCTTTACAGACGCTTGAAATACACCACAGGCATCACCGCGCACCAACCCCGTTAGCGCTCCTCCCATCAACGAGTCTCAACATGAAGATCATCACGCAAATATTCCGTCGCCCCAATGTCAAACATCAGGCGGAAGGCCCAGGCCGATGAAGGGGCCAAGCTCCCAGTTCACGTTAAGACCATAAAAGAAGAAAACACTCCTGGTAGGCGTCAAGGATATAGTCTCGGGGGGTGTCAAGCCCCCTCAACGAGGGCCCGTCACGCCAAGCTGAAAGTTGCCGCATGGAGGACGAACAAGTTGCAATCGCTCAAGGGACCTCATCGGGATGTTAGAGTGATGCGCGACCTCCTAATCAGTGAGTTGAACCATTTCTTATTATTACTTCACTGGGACTTACCCTCGTTGGATGAGATACTCACATTGTGACATTTTGGTTCTTACGACTATCCACGCCACCTTGAGCTGCAACCTACCAGAGATAACCTTGTATGCCTTGGACATTGAAGGTTGAACCTGACCTCGTACCAACTAAATCTCTCATTTAATCGAGCTCAAGCAGAACACGGATTGCCTTCAAAAGCCATCTTCAATGTTGCCCTTGGCGATGGGAAGACAATACGATTCGCCTGTAGCGTTGTATTGTAATGGATTTTACCGCGATTTTGCTCTGCATATAGAGCGAAATCCTAACCTACCTGATATTGTGAGTACGTAGCTTTGTTTGTGGACTCGCGCTAATTACTGGTTCTCTAGGTATGTATATGGTCGTCAAAGGATAGCCAGCGATCGTGGGGAAGATTCGAATGGAAACTCAATGTCCCAAATTCTCGTCAAGATCTTGATTGGGTTTCTTCTTTTGACTTGCATGCCTTCGTCGTGTATTGACGGAAGCTCCAAGCCACCGAGGGCCCAAACCCGACATACCAGGGTCTCATGACCATCGTCAGGTAACCGGTCCTCGTGCCCTTTCTTCCTTGATCAGCTTCTCACGTTTCCCTCAGTCATGAAATCCACGCCTTCTACCTTGATTTGCACTGCAAATCGCGCGAGTAAGAAGCGTATGCAGGCAAAGCATGAAAAGGAAATCAAGGAAGGGAAGGCAACCTACTCAACAAGGCACCTACTCAAGGATTTGCGGTCGAGATGAATAATTTCCAAAATCCACAAGTATGGGTCTTCCCTTCCACTTCGCGCCCAGTTGATAAATTTGTTTTTTTTTTGTCTAGCTCTCAAGTGACCGACCTCTGGTAAGCCTGACACGACCTATCAGATATGCCACATTGAAGGCGATGATTCTAACGACGGCATCGTGCCATTTGGGATATGACATGTTCTATCCATAGAATTCCTTCCCCGGTGGATCTCTCGGCCGGCCATCACCTTCATTTACTTCGGATCGCCTCATTCGTCGCATATCTGGATTCTGTTGGGATTCTGTCCTATCTTGTGGTCTTCACACATTGCCCGCTGTCCAACACATTTACATTATTTGTGTCGATAATCTTGTGGAAATTTCTGAGAGAACGCGGATCGTTACACGATAAATAGGTAAATTAGTCGTGCAGCTAACCCGTGCTTCGAAAATAACTTTTAATTACTTATGACGTGAGGCTGTATCTCGTTTTGATGTGATCATTATCAGAAACCCTATATTAAAGGCGATCGGCCCAATTCTAATCCCGACTTCATCCTGTCCCTACATCTCACATCTCCCCTCTGGGTGCTGGGCCGACCTCTGCACTCAAATCTAATCTGCTCATTTATACTGCGCGCTTACCTTTCCCCCCCGATATCGCATCCTCCACCTTTCCCCTGGGCGCGGGACCGACCTCCGCACGTAAATCTAATCAGTTCATCTATACTGCGTGCTTCGATTTTTGTGTCCCTGAAATCGCTGAGGCGTTCATTGGATATGACCAATAGTACTGCTAGTGGTCGATGGGGCGCTGTTCGGGTTGTCACTGGGTTAACGGTGGGGTCACATTTGATACTTCTTTTCTCAGAAGAATTTACACTGCCTTATTACAGTTCTTGCCTGCCCGCGCCAAAAGAAATGCAGCAGGAAGGAAGAGGAAGGCACTCCTTATTGGAATCAACTACAACCATGCACCAGACCTGGAGTTGAGTTTTCCCCAGCGCGACATGAGGAAGATGTACGCCTTGTTGAAAGGTGAGGTTATCAGCCAGTGGTTTGGGGGTCTATGATACTAATCGTTATCGTGCTCGTGATCAACTCCTTCAGATAATTTTGGGTTTCGGGATGAGGATATCATCACGCTCACCGACGGGTTGACTGAAGTCGGGGCTGGCACCCCGTTACCGCCCACCCAAAAGAACATCGTGAGGCCTCTGTAGTTACTCCCATTCTCCCAGATTGACCCTTGGGCAGATGCGGGAAGTTCGCCGATTTATCACCCGTCGTCGGGATAATACAGACTACGTTCTCTTTTGTAAGTCACGGCGAGGCTATTTTCTGCGGGTTTGAATTTATTTTATTCAACAGACTCGGGGCATGCTGACCAGCACGAGGACGAGAGCGAGAAATCTATCGAGGTAGACGGGAAGAAAGAATGTGTGTATCCAATTAGTCAGTTATTTCTACCCAAATCTGACGATGGCACCCCCCAGTCATTATGCCCATGGACACGGAGAGAGATGCGAATGGAGAGTGCACTCCAAACTCAGTTATTTATGATACAGTGAGAGCGCCCAAAATATAATGACCTCACGACGCGACGTAATCTCATCTACCTTACAGTACCTCCACGAACATATCATCAAACCACTCAGCAAGACCAAAGGCTGCCACCTTTTCGTGAGTTATGTTACATCTCCGTGCAATGTTCTGAAGCCGGCTGCGTGATGCCTGTAGGCCGTATTTGACTGTTGCCATTCGGCGACTATTTTGAGTGAGTTTACACTCGAATCAATCCTGGTATGTACCTGTGCTGACTGTACACTCTTCCAGATCTCGTGCACGATCGTTGTAACAGGATTGGAACACTCAGAAGCTTAGGTGGGACGCAGAGTATATATCCCTATACCGTTGCTAAGAACGTATCTCCCCACTCCCCTGGTGTTCAGCTCGCCGTGTAATTAGACATTGTACGTTTGTTGTCATCTGCTCCCCTGCTATATTATTGATTGGGCTTTTGTATACGTCTTCAGGCTTGGTCGAAGATACTCCACTTTACAACATGGTCTTCGGAAAAACGACCAAGTCCACGGAATGCGACGGGCTCTGCGCGCGTGTTCCGAATTCGTCGCGAAACCCGACAGTGGTTTGCCTATCCGCCTGCAAAGATTCGGAATCTGCTATCGAGCATGACACATCCGACACGCTTGCCTCCGTATGTACCCCCGATCCTGGACTCGATTATCTTATTGACAACTTTCTCCAGGCCATCGTCAACCTTCTCCAGGTGAAGCCACAAGCAAGCATCAAGGATGTAGTGTACGCCGCGAGGTAAGTATAACACCCTTTCTTGCGGCGATACTTTAATTGTCCGCTCACTTTACTCCTTTTTTCTTCTCAGGGATGCTGTAGATCAGGTGCATCGAGCCGCAAGGGATGTGTGTCGGACAAGGTGGAAACATGACCCTTTTCTCAACCTCTACGCACCGCCTGCGGAACCACTGTCTCCGGAAGCGCACCTTGCGCAGGCGATTCAGAGATGGAATCCTCAAGTTCGTTTTTTTCACTCATCCCGCTCCTGGTAACTACTAATGCTAAATCTTCAACAGCTATCGAGCATTGTCCCTTTAGTGAGATTCATTCCTTTTCTCTAATCTTATTTGTCATCCCATCCATTTTGTCTATTTGCTTACTTGTATTTTTTTGGAAGGACACCAACACAACGCTGATGTACTCCGACGTAAGTACTCAGAAACTAGACGGACAAGGACGTGTACGTGCAAAGCGTCCCCCCCTGGAAATTTTGAAGCACTTCACCTCTACTCTCTCGCTGTACGTTGTCAGAATCAGATTTTTTGTCTTTGCTGGATCCTCATCGTTTTTCTTGTAGGCCGAGGGTGGCGTCTTCTCGTCGCACTGGCAAGCTATAAAGGATGTTCGGAAGTTTCCGGACATGCTCTCCCCGGTGGTATACTGTACACACTGTTCAACTCATTCGCCACGCGAATTTCCGACGTTCAATACTCAACGTTCGAACTCTCAATCATCAGAAGATCTCTACCCTAGGTCAAGTCTAAACCTCGTACAATCGCCTAATATTTGCAAGTGACCATCTTTCTTTATGGCCTATCTTGTATTTTTCGCTTCGTTTCATTATTACTTCCATTATACCACAACTTATGATATTTCTCATTTTCTCACCTTCATACTTTAGTTGGGGTTTCCCTTCCTTCGCGCGTGTTACAGTGTTTCGTTTCCCCATTTTTCAATAACTGATATGTGTATCGATATTTATTTCGTCTTTTGGGCTTGTTGTTGAATATCCTCCCATCCCTAGATAATGCCTGGTTCATCTACGTCCCATTTATGATTCCTTACGTTTCTTGTTGTCCATGCCTCGCTGTCGACTCCATAGTTTCCATAATCCCTCCATCGCTCCAGCTTCTTCCCAGGCTCCTGAACCTAGTGTATCCATGTACTGTCTCCCCATCGCACCTAGTGCCAAAAGTATATTTTAAATATTCATCAAGTAAAGGACAGATGATATCAGTCGTGGGATCAGTTGATCATAAGTACAGCGTTGAGGAATAAAGAAGTATTTTCAAGATGACACCAAGAAAACGAACAAGATTTCCCCTCTAGACAGTCGTCGACTGCAGAGAGTGATCCTAAAGGGCCTTCTGCACTTGATCTTTCTTCTGTTTGTCGCCTTCTGGCGTAGGGAATCCTTTCATCCCAATTTCATCTCCCTTTTCGTCCCGCCCCATCTCGAATTATTCGGCCGTCCCGGGTCACAAGCTCTGTGGTCCTGGACGTGGCCGAAAATCGGTTGTTCGTCCCCATTTCACAGGCTCAGTGGCCGGCGCCTCAGGCTTGCTCAGGCTGGTAAAATACTTTTGGGGGCTCCGCGGCGCTGGCGCCCGCTTACTGGCCGAACATTTGACACATGTCACAGGAACCCCCCAATGGTTGAACCAAAAAAGTCGTCCACTGTGTCCCACGTCACACCCCCGGCCGTATAATTGAAATTCGAGACAGTGCATCCCTTTATCCGAATGGAGTAAGCGAATCGTTACACGACAACAACAGTAGGTACATATATTAGCTTCCACTCGTCATTGCACAGCTAACCTGTGCACAGCTAAGTGACTCTTTCTTACTCATGACATGACTCGGAAGGCTGTCCCCAATGTCGTAACATATAATGACTCGGAGGGGAATCGGACCTTCGATCCCACCTTGGCCCCCTATCTCCTGCATCCCCCACCTTCCCTCTGGGCGCTGGACCGATAACTTTAATCAGTTCATCTACACTGCGTGCTTCGCTTTCTTGCGTCCTAGAAATCGGTGGCACAGCTCAGTAGATATGCCTAACAGTACTAGACGATGGGGTGTTGTCCGGGCCTTCGTTGTCACGGTGTGCTCTCTTTTATTCTTTTTTGCGCCAACAAATTTACACAGTTACATGGGAAGATGCTCTTTCTTGCTCGGCCCAATCGAATCACATTGGGAAGGAAGCGAAAGGCGCTTCTCATTGCCATCAACTATGATGATGCGCCAGAGCAGGATATCGTCCGGTTAAAATTTCCTCAGCGTGACTTGAAGGATATGCGGACGCTCCTTAAAAGTGAGTTAAATATCATTCAGCGGTTTGGGGGGACCTCGATGTTAATTGTGCTCGCATTCCACACTCGCTCTGCAGAGAAGTTTGATTTTCGGGACGAGGATATCATCACCCTTACCGACGATATGGCAGAAGTTGAAGCTGGTATCTCACGACTACCCACCCGGGACCACATTGTGAGGGTTACTTTTCTGGATATGGTTTACCGCGTTTGTTTGGACTGACCGTTGGATAAGATGCGGGAAGTTCAAGGATTCATCAACCGTGGCGAGGATAACATGGATTATGTCCTTTATTGTAAGTCATGATGTGACTATTGTTACTATAGATCTAATTATATATGCAAGACTCGGGTCATGCTGATCAACATGAAGAACCTCCCAGCGACAACCCGGTCGAAGAAGATGGATTCAAAGAATGTGAGTGTCTAGATTTTCTGTAAATAATAACACTCAGACGACGATTCCCCCTTCAGATATCACGCCTATGGACACTGTGAAGAGCCTTGAGCGGGAGGACCTGCCAGAGTCGGTGATTTACGATACGGTGAGTGCTAATGATACTGATCCCATGGCGTGATGCTATCTGCTTTACAGTTCCTTCATGAAAATATCATTGTACCACTGAACAAAACGAAGGGTTGTCACCTTTTTGTGAGTTACTTTCTTGTCTGCAGAATGAGGACATCATTCTTAACCCAGCTCCCGTGTAGGCGGTGTTCGACTCTTGCCATTCGGCGACCTTGCTGAGTGCGTTTGAGCCAGAACGAAGCATGAGCCTGGGCTGACTCAGATTCGTGCCGTGTCCAGACCTCAAGCATCATCGATGCAACAGAGTCGGCACCCCCAAGAGCGTAGGTATGTGCAAATTATATATCCTGCACCGTAGTCAAAGACTCATTTAGAATATCGCCAGTCCGCCGCGCATTCCGACATTGTACGTTGGTTCCCACCCATTCCCCTGATGGTCAGATTTTTCATTTGCCATTGTATACCTTCCCAGTCTTCTTGGAAGATCTCGTCGTCCCATTACGCAAATTGTTCTCTCGATCAACGACCACTGTTGTTGATACGTCAAATTTGACTTCGACCCCGACTAGATGTAACGGACTGTGCCTGCGCGTACCCAACCATTCGCGTAAATCGACCGTGGTATGAGCCCGATCTACTTTTCGTCAAAATTAAAACTAATCGGCGTCGTTAATTATGTAAGATCTGTATCTCAGCATGCAAGGACGATCAAATCACCGTGGAGACTGACAGAACCGACACCTTCACTTCGGTACGACGATTTCCTTCCATGTTAGACTTGACATCCCTTTGACACAACCTATGATTCGTCTCAGGCTATCATTGACTTGCTTCAATCAAAGCCAAAAGCAAGTCTCAAAGACGTGATGTACACTGCAAGGTAGGTATTGTACCCCTGCGCTAAAACCTTGATTTTCTACTTATGTAACTTACGTCAACGTTTTTTTTTCTTTTTTTTTTTTTTTTTTTTTTTTTTTTTTTTTCAGGGATGTTCCAGTGAAAGTGCTCCAAGCCGCAAAGGAGCATATGGAGCATATGGGGAAGGAGGAGAGTTTGGGGTGGTGGAGAAGGATTCGCTCTCGCCGTGTCTTCACATCGACAACCCCGGACACATCGCCCCCGGCGGACGAGCTAATGGATGTCTCAGCGCTCGCGGGGTGGAGCCCACAGGTTCGTGTTTTTCTCTGATTCCTCTCTTCTAAATTTTTGTCTAATGTGGAAAATCCAGTTGTCAAGCGACGAACCCCTAGTGAGTTTTTGTTCCTTTTCTTGCGTTTTGATATCGTTGCGTCCATTCCACCGATTTACTTACTTGGATTTTATTGAAAGGACACAAATTCCACGTGGTTGTATTCTGATCCACGTACTCTGAATCTGGACAGGCACGGACGTATAAAGCGTCCCGCCTTGGAATCTGTCCAGCGCGGCTTGTCCTCCTCCCGGGTGGGTACGCCCAGCCTCCTACTGTACGTTGTCAGAATCAGATTCTTTACCATCTCTGAACCCTTACTATGTTTATTGCAGGCCAAGGACATCGTCCCCTCGCCCTAGCCAGCTATAAAGGATGTTTGGGACTCCCACGACATCCTTTCCTGTGGTATACTCTACACTGTTCGACTAATTCGCAGGGCGAATCCTCGACTCCTCAATCCTCGGAAAAAATATACCCTATATCAAGTCTAAACCTCCTACGGTCGCCTAATATCTTGCAAGTGACCATCTCCCTTGATCGATTTTCCCTCGATTTCATTCCTATATTGTTCTTTTTTTCGCTTCGTTTCATCAGTGGTTCCATTAAACCCCACCTTACGATATTTCCTATTTTCTCTTCTTCACGCTACCATCGGGGTTTCCTTGCCTTCGCACATGTCTTCACTTTCCCCGTTTCTCGCTCTTTCAGAACTAATATGTGTATCGCTGCTTATTTCACCTTTTGGGCTTATTGTTGAAATATCTATCCTCCATCTCTAGATAACTTGGTTCATTTCGATCCCGTCTACGATTACTTACGTGTCTTATTGTCCATGCCTCTCCGTCGACTCCATAATCTCTCCATCACTCGAGTTTCCTTCCAGAGGCACGAAGCTCCTGAGTTTAGTGTATCCATATACTGTTCCCCCATCGCATCAAATATCAATTGTGTATTGTGTATATTCATCGAGTATAGGATAGGTGATATGAGTTGTGGGGTGAGTCGTAAGTACAACGTAGAGGAATAAAGAAGTGTTTTGAAGACGACAGCAAGAAAACGAACATAATTTCCGCTCTAGACAGTCGTAGCCTGCGCAGAGTGATCCCAAAGGGCCTGCTGCGCTTGATCTTTCTTTTGTTCGTCGCCTTCTGGCGTAGGGAACCCTTTCATCCCAATCTCGTCCCCCTTGTCATTCCGCCTGTATACCCCTTTATCCGCATCGAGTAAGGCAAAGAGCATATGCTCTGCGCAAGTTTCTGGAGAGGTGGTCATGAGCCAGATCAGTGGTCGGAAGAAGAAGACGATGAGTTTATAAAGTGGAGAGGCAATGATGGCCTCTGCGGCGGCGCGGTTACGGCCTACGAGGATGAAGTGTCCGCGACCGTGGAGGTGATTGGAGATGGATTTGGCAACGGCTTCGCCGATTCCGGAGGTCGCTCCTGTGATGAGGATGGTGGGAATGTATGAAGGGGTGTAGGATTCGTTGGCGCTCTTCGCGACGGAAAATGAAGGCATGATTGCTTATGGGCCTTTGGGGCGGTTTAGAAATAGTATAAGTACAGAGTCGTGAGAGGAAATACAGACCTTCAGGTCCTGAATGCATGAGGTTCCACCTTCTTATAGGTTTAGAAGTAATGTCATGTTGTTGGTTTA
>Ga0307517_10015252_pt1 | contig 10230 bp, 7 predicted proteins | sample 23_EM_MG_FD_194515 | JGI IMG/M metagenome (GOLD analysis project Ga0307517, IMG submission 194515) | Populus trichocarpa ectomycorrhiza microbial communities from riparian zone in the Pacific Northwest, United States - 23_EM | ecosystem: Host-associated > Plants > Roots > Unclassified | place...
GTTCGGTGCACCAGCACGGAGCCTGCCGACACGGACAGCCCGATTACCGCTCATGCGACTCTGCGTACACGCGACAACAATCCCGACGAGCGAACCACGGCCACGAGAGCAAGTGGAAACACCCGGGCGAGATCGTGCCCGCACCGCTGGACGCGAAGGATCTCGAAGGGACAAGCAACAAGCCGGACGCGAAGGATCTTGAAGGGACAAGCTAGCAACAAGCCGGACGTGAAGGATCTCGAAGGGACAAGCAGCAGGCCGCGGGGGGACACGACGGGGACAATCATGCGAGGGGCTGTCTGCCCCAGCTCGGAAGACGGAGGCCAGGCCTCGGCAGCGGGCACGTCACGCCACGAGGTCAGGGATGGCGAGGAGAGCCAACGCATGGGCGCGCGCACGGCAATTTAATGCCACGCCCACGCCAGCGTAGAGCTCTCCTCGCAATCCTTGAGCTCGGCTGTTCGCACCAGACACGTCGGCCAGGCCTCCAACTTGCGAGCACGGGCAGCGGCCACCGCCGCCGTGACGTCGCGGCATGCAGACGGGCGCGCAGCACCTGCCAGCACCTTGGCACGAGCACGACAAATGAATGCCACGCCCACGCCGCGGATAAGCATCCCCAACGCGCCCAGCGGCTTGGAGCGGGTCCCGAAGACGGTGGTTGGAATCGGGTCGTCGCCGGCCGGAAAACGGGTCATCGATGCCGGCGAAACTTCGAGCCATGAGGCCCCCCACTTTAGTCCGAGTGTAGCAGCAGCCCGCAAATCCCTCGTGGCAGGCCTATGGACGCCAGGCCAGCGCGCCCCATGGCCAGTCAGGGGGCACCCCCCTAAAGAGCAATAAGTGTTATTTCAGCTCTGGCAGGGGTAGACACTACTAGGTCCCAGCTGTCACCCCCCTCTAAAAAATTCATTTCTTGGTATTTTGAGCTGAAATTTTGCACAGAGGTTGGCAAAAATCCAATCCATCTTAACGGTTATAACTAACTAATTAATAACCTGTTAACCGTATATATATATATATATATATGAAGACTGCAGAATAGAAAAATGGCTTCTAGGGTGCTGTGGGCAGTAGTGCTTCTGCAGACTGCTGGGATTCCTCTGATTTTGTATTGTCATTCCTGTGCATGTTTGTAGATTGTTGTAGATTCGAATACTTGGAGTAGACTTTGACAAGGGTGAGTTCCATGGCTACTGAAAGGCTTGGACTTGCTTGGGGATTGGAAGGCCAGCTGCAAAAGCTCTGTTAGGAAACGAGAAACACTAAGATTAACTCTTTTTTCTTCATTAACTTCTCTCTTCTACTTTTTTTTATCTATTAAAATTAATTGTGAAATATTTTAAAGATGAAATGAAGTTTGTATTGGAATGCATTAAACATTAACGCAGAGAAAGTGGCATGAGGGTCCCTTCCTCCCTCTACTAATTGATTGATGACTGTTGGCAGCATCTTCCACGAACCACCGCTGTCAATCTGTCATGCCTCTGGCTCACTTAAAAAATATTACACTGACTAGCAAAGGTTATGGCGTGAAATTGATTTCCGCCAGCCAAATCCCATGGAGTGCTCTATTGATATTCAACATTATAATAAGATCACCCAGGAAGATCGGGTATATGTGTTCCTGGATGGCCTTGATGACCAACTAGACAAAATACGTGCAGATGTTTTACAGATGAAACCTTTTCCCTCAGTAGAGCAAGCATATGCACATGTTAGACGAGAGGCTATACGACAACAAGTCATGACCAATCACAATACTGATGGGATACCAGGGGCTGTCTTGGCCTCTAAAGGTCTCATGTTAATCAACTCTACTCTTAATAAAACAACCAAGACCCGAACCACCAATGATGCAAGAAAATGTTCCCACTGTGGTAACCAGAAACACACACGTGAAAACTGTTTCCAGTTACATGGATACCCAGATTGGTGGCATGATCTACAGGCCCGTAAAAGTTGCAATGGAGCTGGTACTACTGGGAGTCCAGGCAAAGCTGCGATTGTTGCTGCTACTGAGCCTCACCTTTCTCTCATACAACCAGTTCCAACATCCACTGAGGCTCCTCCCCACTTAAACTCAGGTAATTCTGGTCTTGCCCTACTTACCAGCCACAGTGATGCAGCTTGTAATACTTGGCTTCTCGACTCAGGGGCCACCGATCATATGACATTTGATGCCTCAGATTTCTCTCATACATCCTCCCCACGTCGAACCAGCATCGCCAATGCAAATGGTGGTATTTCACCAGTCACTGGAGCAGGCTCTGTGACTTTATCTTCATCCTTGCATTTAGCCAACACTTTACTTGTTCCATCATTATCATATAAACTGATGTCTATAGGCCAACTTACTACAGACTTGAGGTCTGTTGTACTGATGTATTCAAACTTCTGTCTTATTTAGGATATTCTCACCAAGGAGATAATTGGGCGTGGTACTAAAAGGGGGGACTATATTATATGGACGACCTCAATATCGGTCAGGCACATCACATGCACCATCTGCATACTGCTAAAGAGAGACAGATCTGGTTATGGCATCGTCGCTTAGGACACCCATCTTTTCATTACTTGAAGCATGTTCTTCCGGATTTATTTATGAATACTCAGATTTCTGATTTGAAGTGTGACACTTGTATTTTGGCTAAAAGCCACCGTGCTACTTACCCATTAAGCATGAATAAGAGTGACACTCCATTTGCTTTAATAAACTCTGATGTGTGGGGACCCTCACCGGTTATGAATATGTCTGGCATTCGTTGGTTTGTTATTTTTGTGGATGATTGTACTCGTATGACATGGCTCTACTTGATGAAACATAAAGATGAGGTTCTCAATATCTTCGAAACATTCCATGCGATGGTTTGTACCCAGTATGGAGCTACCATTAAGGTTTTTCGCTCCGACAATGGTGGTGAATATGTAAATAAGCACCTTAAAACCTATTTCAATCAACATGGTCTCATTCATGAAACTTCATGCTCACAAACACCCCAACAGAATGGTGTCGCGGAGAGAAAAAATAGACACATTCTTGAGACTACACGTGCTCTGCTTCTTGGCGCTTATATGCCCCAACGCTTCTGGACTGATGCAGTATCCACTGCAGTTCATCTTCTCAACCGAATGCCTTCTAAGGTGTTATCCTTTCAGACTCCACTTCAATACCTTTATACTCATGTGACACTCCCAAATGCATTAATGCTGCCTCCTCGAGTCTTTGGATGCGTCGCATATGTATACCTTCACAAGAACCAATGCTCTAAACTTGATCCTTGTGCACGCCGGTGTCTGTTTCTAGGCTATGGCATACATCAGAAAGGGTACCCGTGCTATGACCCTACTGCACGAAGACTTTATGTGACTATGGATGTCCAATTCTTAGAGGCTGACATGTTCTATTCCCCTTCGGCATCTACTTCCCCTCTTCAGGGGGAGACACATAATGAAGAGGTGAATTGGTTCCAACAAGAAAAGCTCAACGAGTTTAATTGGATCAGTCATGAGAACCTATCACAGAATGTTGAGCTGCTTCACGAGAGGCCAAATGACAACCTTGGTGTTGTCCACTGTGAAACTGATATACACTCTAATGGGTAGATTGATACCTATCCTAGCATGGAGCATGTAATGTCTGAGATAGAACCTGCACCCCCCCTCTTTGAAGTGCCAGCCGAATCATCTCCTGAGAATACCCCTAAAGTAAGTACTCTTACAACACCTCTGCATACCAATAATATAGATGTCTTTATGGGATATATCTTACCTCACAGGTACAATCGAGGCAAGCCACCTAATAGATACTCTTCAGAGATTGAAGACCGAAGGTATTGTTTTTGAATTATTAACTTTAGTGATTTTCACCATTTTTACTCCGTTCATGTTGTGGAATTTATACTTTCCAGCCTCATGCAACTATTCGTAATTAGGCTATCACAAATCACTAAACATTCAATTATGAGCCTCTAATAATAATTAATATAGATTACAAATAAAAAATGACCCAAGAATGGAAAAATACTAAATGTCCAATTACAAACTCATGGCTAAATAATAATGAAAAAAACCTATTAATGAATATGGATGTCTGGTTAAATTAAAAAAAATTATTAATGAATATTGATGTCTGAAAATAAAGAAAAAATATTGAGCATGGGCTAGAGAGAAGAATGGTGTGAAACTGGTTATTTGAGAATAGATAAGGTTGTTTTTTAAAGTATTTATTATTTATAATTATTTAAGATGAAAATGAAGTGTGTTTTGGAAGGATGAGTTACGGTTTCAAATTGAAAACAGAGGGTCCCTCTCCCTCCCTCTTTTGATTGATTGCAGCTGGCAGCATCTTCTACGAACACCAGCACCCTTCATATTATTTTGATTTTTTATATTTATTTTACATATTTTAAATATTAAATAAAATACTAAAATATATTTTCTCTTCCTGTATATCTTCTAAAAGAACCAAAACCAATAAAATAGGGTTACCAAAAAATTAAACCAATTAAATATAATCATATAAAAAAAATATCAAACTCATTAAAAAAAATTCTTATTTTTTTATTCTAATATAATTAATTTTTCAAATAGCTTTTTCTATTTGAATATATATAATAAAAAATTATATTTATATTATTTAAAATACTATTTTATCATTTTAACTCTTCAAAATAGTATTTTCCTCGAAGATGTTGTAAGTGTGTCCATATCCACTAAGCGTGTAGACAACTTTAAATCAGAGGGTCCCTCCCTCTCCCTATATCCTCTTGATACGTATGATGAATCCAAAAGAATAGTGTCAGTACATGGACTTTTTTATTAAAAAATAAATAAACCAAACAAAAACTCAGAAATTTTTTTAATAGTAATATGGTGCCAGACATAAACATGACACCCTCAATATTACCATATTACTAGATAAATGGCCCGAAACGGGTCGATTTTTTCTGTCCCAAAGCACTCTTATAGTCTTATTGGTTTGAAAAGTTTGCTTCTTCAATTGCACTCAGGAGAACATTTGGCTTGCAGCAGCTTTTTATTTAGCTACTCGTAATCAAAATTGCCAAGTTATTTTATTATTATTTATCTTTCTTTTCAGCTATTTTTTTTAATATTATTTCTCTTTTAATCATCAACTACAACCACAACCACCAATTATAATCGCCAACAATCTTCACATTACTACCAACTATTTATATTCACACTTAAATAGCAGTTAAAGTTTATGCTATAGTTTTAGGAAGATATAAGAGAGAAACACAATATACGTAAACTTCTTATTTATAAAATAAAACAATGTGTTTTTGCCTTTTAAAAATGCTTTTGAAAAAATTTAAATTTTATTTTATTTTTTTATTAACTTCAAATTAATATGTTTTTAGTGTTTTCAAATCATTTTGATGTGCTGATGTCAAAAATAATTTTTTTAAAATGAAAAAAAATCATTGGCATGCATTTTGGCTCGAAAAACTATTTGAAAAGCAACCGCAACTACACTGTCAAACAAGTTTCATTTGAGTGTTTCAAAGTTACCACCAGTAGTTTCTTCCATAAAAAATTAGTATATGAGCTTTGTTCATAAAAAACAAAGGAGTTTTTGGGATATATCCGAATTTTCAAAGTTGTAAAAAAAAACACTTTTTGATCATTCCATAGTGTAGTTTTCATCAATACGAACTCAACGGTGCAAAAATCAGTCTAATCAGAGCAAGTGGTGGCCCACATGCGCCTCCTGAAAATCAACCACTATCACCCACACGCCTAGAGGAAGAAGATGACTCCACACGCGCATCATATTTGAGCCGTGTTGCACCAGTCAAGTCGAAGAATATTCCTGGTTCAACCCTAGTGAGCAGACCTACGTCTAGAATCGATATTTTGACCAGTTCAACCCATTTTAAACCCATTTTCAACTAAGTCAGACCAATACCCTACTTTTTAAACCATTCTAAATTCACCTTCGGTGTCCGTTTTGCAAAATTCAACTCTTAAAATGTGATATAGTCATTTAACAAATAAAATAACTATAAAAAATGTATAAACACTCATCTTAAAGTTGATCAAAAACAATTATGATAATTAGTGTATCACATTAAAGGCATTTCTTAGCTCAAAAGAGCGTATACAGATTGTGGGATATGGTTATGATGAACCACATTCGAAAGAAGCAGGAGATTCTTTACAAGAGGTACAAAAACAAGTCTTTAAAGCCATTTATCAAAGTAAAGACCATTTATCAAGGTCTTGATAAAACTACATTTGAGATCCTCATTTCCACGGAAACATCAAAAGAAATATGAGAGGCTTTCCAATAAAAATACAAAGGTGTTGACAAAATTATGAAGATTCATCTTTAATCTTTGCAAGGTAAATTTGAATCATTATAAATAAAATCCTCATAATTTATTTTTAATTATCATAAAAATTATGGTGATAATCAATCAGATAAAAAGAAATAGAAAAGCCTTTAATTACTATATTAATGAATATTGATGTTTGGAAATCAATGAAGAAATATTAAGCACGGGAAAGAGAGAAGTATAGTGTGAAATTGTTTTTTTTTTTTAAATATTTTTTTAAAATTATATGAAAATAATATTTTTTTTATTTATAATATCAAAATAATCTAAAAATGAAAAAAATATTATGTTTAATAAATTATTAAAAACTAAATTAAACTTGAATCGAACATGATTGATAAACCTAATTCTATTTGATTTGCTATAGTTACAAGAAACTCTTAATATATTTTTACATTTTTGAAAAAAATATTTACTCGCTGCGAAGCTAATAATAAGTTAAACCAGATACAGCGCCGAGAGAGGCGTATGTGGAATTTTCTTAGTAGTGGCATGACAAATTGATGCTGCCACCCACCATCAATCAATTAGAGGGCGTTTGGCTATGCGGCAGCTGCTGTTTTTTTTTTCAAAGGGAGGGACCCTCATGCAACTCTCTGCTTTAATGTTCAATGTATCTCATCATTCCAAGACACGCTTCATTTCTTCTTTGATATTTCAGATAACTTTATTATTAAATTTTTTTCTGAGTTTTTGTTAGGTTTATTTATTTTATTTTTTTAATAAATAAAGTCTACGTACTGACACTATTTTCTTGGATTCATTATACGTGTCAAGAGGATATAGGGAGGGGGAGGGACCCTCTGCTTTAAAGGTTTTTTAAATTAACTTAGATGTGTAAACTAGCTTACACATACCTTCACGAATCCACAAGCTATAAAATTAATAATTATATAACCTTCTATTTTAAAGTTGTCTATACGCTCAAGGAAGGGTCATTTTCTTCGCCTTTGTTATATTATTTGAATTTAACAAATATACTTGACCCAAATTTAGACAGGTTTAACAATATTCTTCATCTAAATTTAATCGGGTCGGGTAATATATCATATCCATATTATTTGAGTTTACTTATTAAGTGAAAAAAAAACCAAAGAAACTTGTTATGAATAAATAAGACAAAAAATTAAAAATAAAATTACCATTATAATTCATAATATTTTTTTAAAATTTATAATGATTTTCTTGTACCATTTAATTTTTGTTATAATTTCTTTAATGTTAGATAATCATTTACATTTCACTGCAAAACTTGATTTCTCATCAAATTTATTGAATTTAGTTTGAATTCTTAATTAGTAATTTTCTTTTTGAATTGTTGATTTATATAAATGAATTTAAAGCTTGAAACTTTTTATTATTATTATTATTGTAAGAATATCAATGTAGCTAAATTGTTTCCCCTTATTGTTTTTTCAAAATCTATACAAAATAATAAATAATTTTTTTTCTTGATGTGTTTATTTTAAAAATAATTAAAAAAAATAAAAAATTATCTTAATGTATTTCTAAATAAAAATATTTTAAAAAATAATTACAATTACAATCCTAAACATGCTGATGCTGACTCGGTTAAGCCGAAGCCTCAATCAACTTGTACTGTTGAGCTAACTTTCTATGTTGAGCCCCTTTTCTTTCTCGAGGAATGACATTGATGGTCAGACTAGCTCTTATACAATGATGTGGGGATCAATGTACTTTAAGTGGTCAGTTCTTCACTCTACACTCGAGCATTTTGATCAAGTAAAATATGTATTGTTTTTAGATAAGGAACTGTTAATTTTAGCGATTTTCACTGTTTTTTCTCTACTTATGGGAAATTTATACCTTCCAACAGTAAACATGGATAAACCCCCTCAAAGGGATAAAATATTGTAGAAGGAGAATTCATTCCAATGACTTGACAAATAATTTTAAGCAATATGTGTTGAATAGTGGACTCCGAAGCAGCTTCAGCAGATAGTTAAGTTCAGGATAGATGAGTAATGAATACAATTTCCTCGCTAATCTACCCGTCTATATGCTAGAAAACTTCATGTGCATTAAGAACTTGTAATGAAAGACCTTAACTAACAATAAGAAATCACTGACCATGCAAGCCGGCTGTAACAAGCATTAATTAGGGGGCAAATTCTTGTCTATGGATCTCCAAGGAAAGGAAGGGCCGAGGATAAAAGGGTTTGCAAGTAGTTGGTTTCTCGAGAATCTTGAATAGGAGAGACGGTGAAGAATGATGGCATGGCTTAGTTTTGATATAGATCTTGTAGAAGCTAAAGGAGTGTGAATTCTGATGGAATCAAAAAAAAATTCGATAACAAGAATATCAAGGAGAAAACAGTGGAGATGTGGAAGGGTCTGATGATTTAAGGTTTGGAAGATCTTACTTGGAAAGGATAAGTATTGTGTTGTTTTAGGATGAGCTCTTAAACATAATTTATCAGAAATGGTTGGACCACCCACTTCAATTAGTGAACCTGATGTCAAACTGGTCCGGTTCAGAAGTATAGACAGTTTGTGAAAAGGATTTGATAAAAACTAGTTCGAACCAAACTGAACCAGACAAAAACCAGCTTGAACTGGATTGAATCAGCCAAAAACTAAATTAAACTAGTTTAAGATTAACCTCGAGCCACGTAAAAGAACATCTTTCTAAGTATTGAACCGGACCGATTGAATCGATGAACCACCAATCGATCAAATCAAAGAACTGGAGAACCAGCATCTTCGCCAGTTAAAACTCCAGTTCTATTCTAATAGCACTGCTCTTTGAGTGCTCAAGATAACATATATTTCGAGGTTTGTTGACCAATAAAAACAAAGAAAATTAGTACAGCAATGACAGGTAACCGGTGCATAAAGACAGGAAGAGTTGTTGCTTTACACTTGGTTTCTTGCACGGTCTTCGAATCTTGATCTACTACTTGCCTTTTATGTCTACTGGAAAATTCCCTTACCCAATCCTGGCACACGGTTGAAAATAAAAAATGCCAATAAAAATGCATTTAAGAATTTTCAATTATTTTCGTTGTATCTGTAATTGCAGATGGAGATTCTGCTATCACTCAACTTCCAAACTGTAACTTCAAAGACTGCGCTATTAGCATTTAAGACGAGTTGAAAATCAAAATGCATGGTTCGTCATAATCTTTGCTTAGTGCTTGATGTATGAAGAGACTGTGTTACATAAGGAAAATCATAACAGTTGATTTCAATGACAATAAAAAATGCCAGTCAGTGTAAAAAAAAAGCTGTTTATGGTAGAGTTGGCACCAATGTTTTCCTTGGATAGTGCTGACTTACAGCTTCTAGGTGTAACTCATTAGTTCTGACTATAGGCTAGATCTAAGTTCATGTATCTATCATATTTAGTGCTTTTAAAATGAAAGTATATATCAATGCTTGCTCTTGAAGCTTCTCAAATCTGCACCAAAATCCCTTTCCCAATCCTGTCACACATTACCTTCTATCACATCAAACTTCAGGTTCTGGTTTCTAGTTCCATACATATTCCTTTTCATAGGGAGCTTATTTTTTACTCATCCCTGCATCATTCCTTTCAAAACGTGCCAAGTTAGCTCTTCTTTTATAGATGCCAATCCATAGCATATTGAATTCCTTGAGTTGATGTTCTCAATTATTTTCATCTTCAAAGCGTGCGAGGCAAAACCTCGATTTCCAGCGGTTCAGTTTCATTGGTACATAAACATCAAGGGTTTTGCCAAACAGGGTGAAAAGTTTTTTCAAATCTTCAACCCTCCAGTGGGGAGGGAATCTCTCAAAGTAGATAGAAATAGTAGAAGAAGGTCTAGGGTGAAGGTTATTTTTGGAGGGAGGGGGAGGATAGGATCTAGAAGGGTAAGGTTTGGAG
>Ga0307517_10015253_pt1 | contig 10230 bp, 7 predicted proteins | sample 23_EM_MG_FD_194515 | JGI IMG/M metagenome (GOLD analysis project Ga0307517, IMG submission 194515) | Populus trichocarpa ectomycorrhiza microbial communities from riparian zone in the Pacific Northwest, United States - 23_EM | ecosystem: Host-associated > Plants > Roots > Unclassified | place...
ACTTTGGTCCAACTCTTTGCACTAAACCATTCAGTCAACTTGACTAGTAGATAATATATAGTTTATTTGCATCAATAATAAGTTTCTAGGGGTTTTAATCCTAGAGTTTCAATTTTGAACCGAAACCTATTTTGACAAAATCGTGTGATTCTTTGATAACTGAAGTGAATGAATGCTAGATTATGAATTCTTGCATAACTTCGAATAAAACCTACCTTTGATTGCATGAAAACTTGTTTGGATTGAGATTTGTGTTTGCTGGGTTCTTGATGAATGTTCTTCATGTTCTTCACAATTTAAGTGTTTGATCTATTTTTCTGCGAAATATTTTATGTTTTATGTTAATTTTAAACTTTGATTTTTTTTTTCAATTTAAACCTTTGTTTTGGTTTAGTTTTAAGGTCAAACCTTGGTTTTTAGTTTGATTCATGATTGAACCAGTGTCTTTAGGTCGACCTGTTTGGTTTTGTTTTGGGTCAAGTACTTAAGGCTCTGTTTGTTTAGACAATTTTTTGTAAAGGATTTTTTTTTTTATCTAAGAGGGTGTTTGGCAAATACACATTTAAGTTCATTTTGGCAATTTTCTAGGGAAATAAAATAAGGTTTTGCTAAACATGGCCTTATAGAATAAATAAATAAAAAATAAAATAAAAAACCAAAAATAATTTTTGTTTGTTGCATGCTGTCAAATCCTTACAAAGAATTGCATTTTATTTATAAAATGGAGAGAAAAATATTTTTAGCATTGTTTTAGATTATTTTTTTTGTTGCATTTTTTTTAATTTAAAACAAATGTGTTAAATTCCTTAAGGATTTAACAAATATTTCAATAACCCTAAAAAGTTTAATTCTTGAAAATTAATTGTCAACTTTCTGATATAAATATTGGACCTGCCAGTAGGTTGGTATTTAAGTACCAAGAGTTTACTAGAAAATTCTCAGAATTATTTTGGATATTCACCAATTTTAATTGAAAGTATTTTCATCATAATATGCGAGTTGTGTAAAAACATTTTCGCCTTCTAGGATAGGTTTCTTGTTAGGGCACCTACATAGATTCTTCCTATAAGAATTTACCTAGGCATAAGAGCTTATAATAAATTCAAAATATCAGATTTATTCATGAGCATAAATCTTTGCTCTGAGTCATAGACGGACCATCGGTTAGAAACCCATCAACATCTTTAAATCATATCCATACTACACAATGTAGTTTACCTCAGGTAAGATGCGATAGAGATGCTAATATATTCCTTAGTCACAACCAATCACTTATCCTGAAATTTTAAATAAAACAAGTTTACTCGGGTCTCCTAATGACCCTGGACCAAATAATTAATTAATGACTCCTTGATCTTGATACGACAATGCTATATGGGGACGTGGGATAAAAGTATTCAAATTTTACACTTTTGTTTTATCATTATGTATCACCAAATTTATTTATTTTTTAAATAGTCACACCATTGTTTTTCCTTCTAGATATGAGTAATTGATAAAATAATTATTTCAAAGTTTTTTAATAATGTAATTAAAATTTTAAAAACTTCAATTTTTATTCACTTCTTGTTTCTTTTGAACTAATTTTAAATTTTAATAATTAAAAAACAATATCTTAATAACATTTTAATTAAGTAAAAAAAACCCATAAACCAAGCTCAATCTACTTTCCTATGAGCATCTCCAATAAGAGATGCTATTTAGATAAGCCAAATTGATAATATTGTTTTTTGAATAATGTAAATATTTTTTTTTGTTTATGTGTACTTCAATAGTAAAAAACTATTTAGAATAGGCAATTGTATTTTAATATATTTGATACACAAGTATTTTAACAACCCAATATGACCTGGTTGACTTAACGAGTCTAAAAACAACTCCGATGATTCTCAATCAATCAGATATTAAATAATAAAATTGAAAACAACTAATAAAAAAATAAAAAATTGATCCGATTTAACCTAAGTGAACTCGTCAAACCCATGATATGGGTTATGAAACTACAATAATCTCATAAAAAAAACATAATATAAAAAAAATAAAGGAAAAAAGACTAGTAAAAAATATCATTACATAAATAATAGTTTTATATTTTTATAAAACATGTAGGAATAATATGGTTTTATAAAAAAATAGTAAAAAGTATTTTATTTAGCACTCCTTGTAACATGTAAAATAAACGTAGGAGAGCTAAAATAATATTTGTTTTTTTTTTAGCTCTTAATTAAGCGTATGCATTGGATATGCTCTTATGGTCGCTTCTTTTTGTCCTCTCTCCCACCGTAGTCTTCGATTCCGAAAAAATAAAATAAAATAAAAGCTAACACCATCACTGACCCAACACTAACACGAAAACAAAATCAAAAGCCAAAAGAGAGGATGGATAAGATAGAGCACCAAACTGTAGCCACAAATGGCATAAACATGCACATAGCATCAATTGGTACAGGCCCAGTAATCCTATTCCTCCATGGCTTCCCTGAGCTCTGGTACTCATGGAGACACCAGCTCCTTTCTCTCTCCTCCCTTGGATACCGTTGCATAGCCCCTGACCTTCGTGGTTACGGTGATACTGACGCGCCGAAGAATGTTAGAGAGTACACAATATTCCACATCGTGGGCGACCTTGTAGGGTTGATAGACTCTCTGGGCATTGATAAGGTGTTTTTGGTGGGCCATGATTGGGGGTCAACGGTGGCTTGGTATTTTTGCTTGTTGAGGCCTGACAGAATTAAGGCCTTGGTTAACATGAGTGTTGTGTTTCAGCCCAGGAATCCACACAAGAGTTCTGTTCAGATAAGCAGAGAATTATTTGGTGATGATTTTTATATCTGCAGGATTCAGGTTTGTGAATATTTTTTAAAAAATATATTTGATTTTTTTCCCAGCTTCGAAGCTTCTTCTCTATGGTTTTATTATGTTATTTTGGCTGGTATTCAACTCTCTTTTTTTTTTATTAATGGCTTTGGTGTTAAAGGTTAATCTGGTATTTATTCAATTATATTTTTATTCTTGTTTGGTGGTTTGTTAATAACAAATGTTACACATATGTTTCATGTAATTGGGTTAGAATAGAATCGCTTTATTGATTTGATAGTTTTTAAAGTGGGAGTTTTGAGCTGTAGTGTATTAACTGGATTCATATTTGGAATATTATGGTTGTACCTAACTTTAGCAGTAATTAGATTCTTATCATGCCCTAAATGCTATTGCTGTCCCTGGATTCTGGTCTTTAAAGTTGAGTTCTAAGTAGTAAAGCAACTCAGTGACCCAGCACAGAGTGAAAAGTAGAGTGGAAAGCTAGTGTCATCTTGACCCTCATGTGAGAAAAAGAAATTTGGACTCTAAGCATATGGTTTCAGACCTCACATTTATAATCCTGCTGACCACCCATGCTAGGTTGCTAAACGGTTTTAATATCTAGACTAGAAGAGGTTTGGCAAAAACTGTCATTTTCTTAGTTCAGTAGTCATCTTGGACTGAAATGTTGTCTGCTTGCCAGCAGATGAGCTCAAGTTTGGATGAACTTGTGGTATTCAGTATCATTTGCGGAACAAACTTACCTTTTCTTGTTAGTTTGCTTTTTCATGTTGATATTTTGTATAACTGTGTTACTGAAAATAATAGTGCTTAAGTAATGGTAGTATAATGAACCCTGAAAAGAATTGTTGCTAAGGTTCAAGATCCCAATTATCACACTTGTGGATTTAAGGTCAATTTGTTTGAAGGAAAGAGATGCGTTCTTTCTTATTTTTATTCTTCTTCTTGATTCAAAAATATCACAAACATATACCGGTGACATCAACTTCCGAGTTTGAAGTTTCTGACATGGTTAAAGGATCCAATGCATGTTATTGCATATAATTGTGAAAATATCTGTGTATCAGACTTCACTAGAATTGCATTTGCAAATTCAAACACATTACACATTTCATACTCTGGAGTTGTCTGAAATAAGGATTTCTCTTGCCCCATTTCTTGCTCTTTGAAAATTTAAGTGCTAAAAGTTTTATAAAGGCTTTACTGAGAATTATCTTGGACATATAGCCTTCTGGAGCACTACTCTTATCATGATATAGTATACATTCTCCACCTGATATTCAGTTGTCTTCTTTAGCTGTTCATGGTTCTGTCTTCTGATTTAACCATCAGAAAAGTTGCAAAAATTGTGATGCAGGAACCTGGAGAGGTTGAAGAAGACTTCGCTCAAATGGATACTGCAAGTATAATTACAAGATTTCTGACCTCTCGTGATCCAAAGCCGCCTTGTATACCTAAAGAAGTAGGATTCAGAGGTATACCTTACAATCCAAATTTGCCTTCTTGGCTGTCAGAAAAAGACATCAACTATTATGCTGGCAAATTCAATCAGACAGGCTTCACTGGAGGATTGAACTACTATCGATGCTTGGACCTGTATGTCTACTTATTCTTTTTATTGACTTTTATACAAATATATGTGAAACAACTCTATGACATTAAGATTCTTGTGCATTCTCATTGTAATTAGACACTTCGCTTGATGCAGGATTAATCTTCCATGTCGTTGTTTGGTGCACAAATCTATTTCACCTCTAATTCAATAACTTTGTTAGTCTCAGCAGAGCAATCAATTTCTTTCACTGTTTCTACTTGCATGTTTTGAACAATTTTTTGTGTTGGCATAGACTTTTGCATTCTGGATTAAGTGACGAGGTTTAAACTGCCGAAGGCATCATAAGATGCTACTTCATTTCTGGAAGGAATTGATTTCCTCGATTCAATTTTTGTTGCTTGTTGCAGAAACTGGGAGCTGATGGCAGCATGGACTGGGTTACAAATTAAAGTACCCGTTAAGTTTATCGTGGGTGATGTGGACCTTACCTATCATATTCCTGGAGTTAAAGAATACATAAGCAAAGGTGGCTTGAAAAAATATGTTCCCTTCTTGCAAGAAGTAGTTGTAATGGAAGGAGTAGCTCACTTTCTCAACCAAGAAAAGCCAGAGGAAGTTAGCGAACACATATACGATTTCATCAAGAAGTTTTAATCAGCAGTGATATCTCCTGCATGCTTCTTTCAAGTTCTTAATCTGCAAGGCTTGATTGTTTGCTTTTACTGGACGTGATGCTCAACTCGACGGGGTGGCCTTAAAGTTAGCACATAGGTTGTACAAAATAAATAAGCTGACAGTGAATTAAACCACCGGTTCCTGATGAGTTACTGTATCCCATAACAGGATTATTATACTCTTGGACTGTTCTGTCTCTTTTTCATCTCATCTAGAAATAATTTCACGCATTACACATAGGTAAGACGGCCGACAAGCATAGGGTCGTCGGGTGATTGAGGGCCATCATAACCAGAAAATTAATTTTTGCTGACACTAGTATTGTGCTCGTGCGAGATTTTCTGTGTTCTTCCGGTTTTAGCTTCTGGTCGTATTGCTGGCAGTAAATTAACATTAAGCATTTTACTATAGCAATGGTGGAATGTGAAGTTTTTTTTCATTTTGGTCCTCAAGTTTTAAGGATTTTTTTTAGTTATTTTTTTAATTTTATCTTTCAACATTAAGTTTACTAGGTATTGGATTTTATAAAAATAAAAAAAAATTACTTGTTTTTTATGGAGTTGTTATGTTCTCATGATCTAGATCACAAGTTTTACGAGTTAGTAAGGTTTATTTTTTTTTAATTGATTTTTTTTTAATTTCATCCTTTAATATTAATTTGATTGAGAATTGAATTTTATATATATTTTTTTAATTTTCTATAGAGTTATCTCAATCTCTTAATATTGGTTATGAGTTTCACGAGTTAGTCGTGTTTACTCAAATTATTGGATGTCATGCTCAACTCGACGGGGTCGCCTTCCAGGTAGCACATAGGTTGTACCAAATAAATAAGCTAACATTGAATTAAACCTTCGATTCCTGATGAGTTACTGTATCCCATAATAGAATTATTATACTTTTAGAATGCTCTGTCTTTTTTTTATTATTATAATATAAACTAAAAAGCATCAGCTTTTTACTATAGCAAAGAATATTGTACACTCTCTCACAATTCACCATGGATTGAAGTAGTGTATTTTTTAAAAAAATTTCACTTTAATCTTTAAACTTTTATTTTACGTGATTTGACCTTTAGATGTCCAAATTAGCCCATATTTTTTTAAGAGGGAGGATTGAATTGAAAGCTAAGGGATTGAAGTGAAAATCTCAGGCAATATAGGGGGCAAGTTGAAAGTTTCATTGAAATATTTATTTTAATCTCTTGTATTTTTTAGGTATCACGTGACTAGTCCCTTAAATTTCAAGACAAACATTTTAGTATCTAACTTTATTTTCCATTTTTTTAGTCCTTTTCTGTTAGGAGGAGAGAGGGAATTGCTCAATTCTGGCTTAGAGAGAGAAAGTGATCGTTGAAGAAGATTTTGGCTACCACGGTTAATTTTTGTGTCAAAAGATTTCATATGATGAGGGGGATTACGTTTAGGTGTTTTTTTTCCTTTGAAAACATCTAAAATAACGTATCTAAGCTCAGGAAAAAAAAAATTGATTGGATTTCGGGTTTTGGGGCAGTTTGTTGGCTTTTTGGTGGCTATGGATTGATTTAACAAAGTTTCTAGGGTGTTTTGTTAATATTTTGGGTCAAACATTGGTTGAAAATAGGATTTTTGGTGAAAAAACAAAGGACCTTGTTTTTCCAACCACCATAGTGGCCGGATTCTAGGCTGGAGCAAGCGACGTGTCAGTTTTTGGGCTCGGTGTTGGGCTTGGCTTACCAGGCCCATAAGAGCCTAGCCTGGTTCTTTTTTTATATTTTTTTTAGTTTTAAAAAAATAATACATTATTTGTGTATATTTTTTCAAATAAATTTTTTGTTTATGTTTTAATTAGATTGTGATTAGTTTTAAATGATATTGGGTGTGTTTTGTATTTAGAGAGGTATGTATGATTCATCTATGGTTTTTTTTTTAATTTTATATAGATTAATTTTTTTTAATATTGATTTTTTTATAAGATTTTTTATATGTGCAGCCTTGCATTGTTTTTTTTTTTTAATTATTGTTCAATAAATTTGATGTGTTTATGTGCAGCATTGCATTGTTTTTTTATAAATATTGTTCAATAAATTTTATGTATGTGTCAGTTTCTATTACAAATTTTATGTGTTTTTCTATTATAAATTTATTTTGATAGAGAAATTTATTAAACATGACCAGGTAAATTACCCGTGTTGCGATGTTAGGTAAATTACCTTGCATTGTCTATTATAAATTTTTCGATTTACATCTAGGAGATATATATATATATATATATATTATGCAGAATCTGGTGGAGAAAACTATTTGGTCAATGCTTGCCCAAGAAAGTTTAAAGGCTTTATGTGCTTTTAGGTTGCTTTCTCTTGGGGGAAAAATTTACATTCTAAGACGAGTGTTTGTGGTATGTACCATACTCATTTTATACATTGAGTCTACACACACACACACACACACACACATATATATATATATATATATATATATATATATGGATATATAGAATGTTTTTGTAAACACTTAACTAAGTTATTCAGGTCCTTGCAGAAACAAGGAGTTTTGTGTATTTGTTACTTTTTACTTGCTAACAGTTGTTGGAACTTCACTTCTTACTCAAAAGTTGGGCTTTCATACTCTCTTTTTTATCATGCCACCTTTTGTTTTGAGTTACTCAAACAATACCTATGTTAGATTGATGTCCCTTTACATTTTACAATTTGATTCTTAAATGAAATTCAAGACAGTTTAAATTATTTGCATGTTACTTATCTAATGCTTAAAATTCAAATCATATACCTTTTAATGCTACTAGCTCATGATTGTATGCTTAAAAAATATTTTTTCTTTCAATTATCTCACAATTAAAAGCAGCACGTGTTTCTAAAAATAACCCGCAGCAACACATGAGCAACTTATTTAGTCTCATATAGAAATAATTTCACGTATTACACATAGGTAAGACGGACAACAAGCATAGGGTCTTCGGGTGATTGAGGGCCATCATAACTAGAAAATTAATTTTTGCGGACACTAGTATTGTGCTTGTGCAAGACCTTCTGTGTTCTTCCGGTTTTAGCTTCTGGTCCTATTGCTGGCAGTAAATTAACATTAAGCATTTTACTATAGCAATGGTGAAATGTGAAGTTCTTTTTTATTTTGGTCCTTAAATTTTAAGGATTTTATTATTTTCAATTTTTTTTTTAATTTTATCCTTCAACATTAAATTTATTAGGTATTGGATTTATAATTTGTTTTGATTTGCTTTCTATTGAGTTATCACGGTCTCATGACTCGGGTCGTGACTTTTACGGGCTAGTCATGTTGACTCGGGTTATTTTTTGTCCTTTTTTAATTAATTTTTTTCTCAACTCCTTCCTTCAACATTTAATTGATTGGGAATTGAGCTTTATAATTGTTTTTTATTTGCTTTTTATATAGTTGTCATGTTCTCATGACATGGGTCGTGAGTTTTATGAGTTAACCAGGTTGACTGGGTTTTGTTTTTGTTTTTTTAATTGATTTTTTTTATTTCATCATTCAATATTGGTTTGATTGAGAATTGGACTTTAAAATTTTATTTATTTATTTTCTATAGAGTTATTTCAGTTTCCTAACCTAGGTCGCAAGTTTCGCGGGTTAGCTGTGTTTACTCAAGTTATTTTTTGTTGTTTCTTAAATAATTTTATTTTCTCAACTTTATCCTTCAACATTTAATTGATTGAAAATTATATTATATGAGGTTATATTAGTCTCATGGCCCGAGTCATGAATTTGTTCGGTTGACTCAGGTGTTTTTTTTTTAATTTCATCCTTCAACATTATCCTGGTCTCATGATCCAAGTTTGGTAGATTAACTCATGACTCAACTCATTCTTTTAGTTGAATTTTGTTTTTAATGTCATCATTCAACATTGAGTTGATTGAGAATTGAGTTTAGTATTTTTTTTATTTGCCTTCAATGGGGTTAGTAGGGTCTCATGATTTGCGTAGCGGATGTGACAGATTAACTTGAGTTGATCAGAATTGATTTAATATATTGTCGTTTCAATATTTAAAAAAAGATATTGCTTTGATTTTTTTTAGTCAAACTATATTTTTATTGGTTGTCTGGGTTGTCTTTGAACCTATCAAGTCAACTAGGTCACATTAGGTTAATCTCATGTAGTTTAAATATTTTTCTACTATAAAACATATTAACTACACCTGAATATTTTTTTTACATTAAAAAAATTGATCTGACCCATAGCATAGCGCGAAAAATAATCCAATCAATTGCTATTATAAAGAGCCATGCTTGTCAAAAGATAGGAGTTTTTCTTCATGTTATTGTTGTGCCTATGTCTTTATAATTTCAAGTGTCTTATTCAAGATTTAGGGATCAACATTACAAAATATACTAAAATGTATAGGTATTTAACTATAGCAATTTGTTCTCAAACTTTTTTTTTTCAATTACCAAGTTAATGATCATTTTTTATAATTTGTTAAAGAAAGAAAATTTTAAAAAAAAGATGAAAGTGTAAAACAAGGAGAAATCACATGACCAATCTCAAATTCACACAAAACAATACTTTTTAGTTCACTTATCTTTCTTTTTTTCTCCATTTCAGTCCCTTTATTTTTTAGAATTTTACTTTGATTCAAAAGTCTATTTATTCATCTTTTAGGCTCTATATTTGAGAGATGAGAGAGAAACTTGTTGAAAAACAAAAAAGGAGAAAGAAATTTATTAATTGGCCAAATTCCAACTACTAAAAATTATGATCTTGGCATCAATGAGTTTCTATTATATGAAAAAGTTCGATAAAAATGGTTTTTTCTTTAAATATACCAAAAAAAGTAGATCGAGATCCATTTAAGTGTGCTTTAATCATTTGATTTTCACTTTTAGGGTGATTTTGGGGTGTTATAGGGTTGGTAAGTTTTTTTTTTTTTTTCAAGATTTATATTGTGTTTTGAAGGTGTTTTCAAGTAAAAATGAGCTGAAAATTCAGTTTTTAAGGTCCAAAAACTTGGATCTGGTTTTTCGATCACTAAAGGTACCTGTAAAATAGACTTGTTGGCTTATTTTAAAAAACAAGAAAAGAAAATGAAGTGGATGACCTGAGATAAATACTCTAGGAGCGATCCTGAGTTTTTTGGTTAAAGCCAAGCACATGGGCTTGGCCCATGAGTGCGTTGCCTCTTCTTTTCTTTTTTTTAACC
>Ga0307517_10015254_pt1 | contig 10230 bp, 4 predicted proteins | sample 23_EM_MG_FD_194515 | JGI IMG/M metagenome (GOLD analysis project Ga0307517, IMG submission 194515) | Populus trichocarpa ectomycorrhiza microbial communities from riparian zone in the Pacific Northwest, United States - 23_EM | ecosystem: Host-associated > Plants > Roots > Unclassified | place...
TGAATACCATGTGCGTCTCCACTTGCGTCTGGCATGGTGTACTATACAAGCAACGGGTTTCCAGAATGCGGGGTAATCTTTTATGCTTTATATTTTATATTTTAGGTGAGTTTTATTTATTTATTTATTTATTGCATTGTCTAATTTTAGTTTTATTTCTTTACAATTAGTTATTAAAAATGTTAGAGTTTATGATAAATATTTATGAGTTTGTTAAATTAATGTGTATGAATAATATTATATGAATTGAAATGAGTTTTGATAAATTAATATGTATTTTGTTATGAATTTTATATGAAAAATAATGGTGATCAACTTACTAGTGATTAAAAATGAAGTACTGGACAACTTAAAAAATTATGGACATGATAAAAAAAATTAAAAAAATATATTAATATCTATATTTAATCCACTTGTATAAAACAATAAGTCAACAAAAAATTGTTACCAATAATTTCACTAGTCCCTGAAAGATTTAGAAATAGATAAATGAAAGTTTGATTGTATATATTGGGAAAGAATATCTTTAATGAAATTAAGAATGAAATCATTATAAAGCAGTTTTAAAATATGAAATTTAGAAAAGAATAATTATAATGTAAGTTTTTTTATTCTAAAAATATTTTTACATTAATTTTGCTTAATATGAGTTAGTACATACATTTCAAATTAATTAATTTATATATAATATAGGTCTATATAATATATAATATCAAACATATTTATTATATGTTTATTAGTAACTTATTTCTCATTTAAAAATTTTTTTGGGTGCGCCACCGGCAGTATGCCTGGAGCTCGAGTTGTGGGACCTTAATTTTCATAGAGGTCAAGACAAGCTTCATGTTGCATGCTACTGTCCATTATGATTCTTCTTCCTGGATGGGCACTATGAATACCATGTGCGTCTCCACTTGCGTCTGGGCATGGTACTATGAATACAAGCCATGGGTTTCCATACAAGGCCGTTTTGAAAAGTGCAGGATAATTATTGATTGTCGGTCTGGCCAAATTAATGGATTTTGCTGGATTAAAAGCACCCGAGTTTAGCTGGTCATGACATGGTCTGAAAAACCTTGGATAGCTAAGTTACAGTTCTGAAACTCTTGCTGGATTGAAGACGTATAGGACAAGGCCACGATAGAGTTGTTTCTAACCGAGCGACCGACCAGTACATAAGGAGGAGCCAAAACCGAAATCGTTAATTCCCTCCGATAATGACAACCAACGGGTATACAGTGTCCATGGCCCCCATTAATATATTGTTCTAAGCTTTTTTTCTTTCTTGGTCGGTCCTGGTCTGCTGGGATTAATCAAGTTGCCCCGTAGTTTTAGGCTTTAATCCTGGCTGCCTCGGCAGTCAGCATATCGTTAATTAGAGTTAAATCACCCATTACAAAAATCAGTGTGAGAAACTAGAATTTCAAAGCTTGCTTCTAGACAAATTAAGTGTAAGAGACAATTTTAATTTCGAGTGGTGTGTTTTAATTGATCAGATCTTAAATTTATTTTTAAAAAATTATCAGTTAAAGAGTGCCACAAACCTTAAATCTATTGAAGACTTATATTATCGTTAACTTCAAGATTTTTATAGATTAATCGAGATACATGTAAGCAGATGGCCCGGATACCTACAATTAAAAAAAATAAAAATGTAAGAGACACTTTTGAGTTGGTTTGATTACCTCAAAGCTTCAATTCAAACCCTATAATCTTGAAGCTTCAATTATATGTTCTGTGCATTGAGATTTCCCCTTATTTTAACTCTTTCTCAGAATCAGCTACATTTGAAATGCTTCTATGATTAGGCTAATATATATATATATATAACCGAAACTTTGATTCATTTTTACTGAAAGTGTTTGGCTTAAATGTGTGCAAGGAGGTTTATTTTCGTTCCCGATCCCTGTCAGCATTACTCAAAAAGTCGGAAGTGGTAAAAAACTTCAATTTTTTTTCACCATGCTCTGCTCAATTTATTATATACTCTTTAACCTTTTGTTTTGACCCCACGACTCATTGGGAAATGTACTCAAAGAAAGCATGCGAAGGCGTGATCTATTGATTGTGTTTTCCACGAAGTAAATCATCATTGTATCATAAAAGCAATGCTCATTTTCAATTCAGTGCTGGGTTTCCGCTCTTTTGGTGGAAGCTTGTGGAGGAACCGGTGAGGGAAGCTGCCATGAGCCTCCCTCCCAATTACATGGCTGAGATTTAATTTCCTGGTATTAAAACACGATTCATGCCATGAATTTGCCACTTGTGTCACGAAGATTGTAACGTACATTTTGTATATACTTGGGACCGTCCTATCGGGGGACATATACGGACCACTCATGAGCTGGAGCCTACAAAACCTCTTTGTTTGACTTCCATTATTAGGAGTTCTTACTGCAGTTGTCAGACCTGATTTCAGTCTGATTATAAAAAATAAAGCTAAGTAATTGTATCAATTCAAGTTCAATAATTTTTTTATTTAAATGATTTTATTTTTTAACTTGTTAAAATTCAACTAATCGAGTTGGATTAACTTTCCAGCTAATATTTTTTTATTCAAATTAAAATTTGAACCAAATTAAGTTTTGAATTAATTACAAGATTTTTTAATTCAAGTTGGGCAAAATTTAATAACTAATGATTCTTATCCACACGGTTTCCCACCCCAATTAACAACCTGTTTGTTATTAAGTTTTAAAAATATTTTTTTAAAAAAATATTTTTTTTAATTTTTATATTATTTCTATATGCTAATATTAAAAATAAAATTTTAAAAATAAATATTTTAATTTTTTAAAAAAATATTAAAAATAACCAATACTACAATATCAAACTAACTCTTAATCTTAATTTTATAGAATCAAGGAGTCACCATTTCATCAGCACCAACTTCTGATTTAATTTTATTGCTATATACTTATAAATTATTGTAAAACTTATAAATTCTAAGAGCACAACTTCTGTTTTGAAAAAAATTATTGTAAAATCGAGTTAAAATCTTGATTTAATAAAAAACGAAAATTTTAAATTTTAACTTACAAATTCTAAATCATACCACATGTGTTTTTTTTAAAAAGTTATTTTAAATCATTTTTTTTATCAAATATACTTTTAACTTAAAGTTATCTTAACTTATTGCAAGTTATTCATGCTTGAATTGCGATTTAAAGTCAACGGTCGCCTTTCCCATCAACTGGGATCCGATTCAAGATTTTTTTGGAAGTGTTCGGGAATGATACTTTGAAAAATCTAACAATCCATATTTATTTTTAATAGATACAATCTGTTGATGATAAAACTTTAAAGGAATTCCATGTACCTTTTATCTTCGATAAATATCTCACCTTTTAGGTTGAAAGTTGAAAAATAATTATTTTTCATCTCTAACAATTTATTATTTAGAATTGGGTTCCGAATAATATTTTTAAAAAATTAAAAAAATTATTTTTTATATTTTTAGATTGTTTTGATATAATTTTTTTAAAATATTATTTTGATATATTTTTAAATAAAAAATATTTTAAAAAAATTATATAAATTATTTTTTAAAAATCATGATATTTAATTGATTCATGGTCGGGCAGAAAAAAAAAAGACTCCAGTTGATAGCAAGTGAGAAAGCTCATGGCTGAATAATCGTAATTATTCTAGATTGATTTTCTTTTTTACTTCTTAAAAAGATATTAAGTGAAAAACAATTATTTTTATTCTCTAATAATTTACCATTTAGAATCATGTTATAAATAATATTTTTAAAAAATTAAAAAAAAATTAATTTTTTTATATTTTTAAATTGTTTTTATGTACTGATGTAAAAATTAATTTTAAAAAAATATATTATTTTAATGTATTTTCAAATTTACACCACATTCCCTATGATCACCTTACAAAAAATAGATTTAAGACTTATATTCATTATATAGTTTATTATTACGAGGAGAGATGAAAAACATGCTCCATCTAATTAATTATTTGATTAAATAGTTAAGCCCTCCTAAGTCATGCTAAATATATTACATATGAAACCTAAAATCTTGTATCGATTTAAAAATAGTTGAGATATTGAATTAAATAAAAAAAAGACAACAATTTCTCAGCTTTTTCTTACCAATGTTAAATTACAATTTACTTGTGTGTGAACATACGAACCAAAAGCATGCCGAACTCTATCCGAGTAAAACTCACATGACAACATAAGCTGAAGCATGCCGGATGCCACGTGAGGGCATACTTTAATTATTATTATTATTATTATTTTCCACTGATAACCTCTAGTTTCTAAAGCAATCAATCTCCCAATTACCTTACGCGTAATTAAGCAGTCAATTCTCTAACCAGTAGTGTTAATTAATCCCACTACCGTTGCTTGGAACGAAACATGTCGTTAGAAATTAACTCTTAACCAGCCTACCTTCCTTCTCCTCCCTCCCTCCCTCCATTTCTCTTCAGCAACCTCTACTCTGATCCCTCTCTCTCTCCGAACTCCTTGAAAACTTGCACTTCATTGCTTTCCTTTTGTTTTTAGTTCCTAACGTGAATATCCACAGACCATGAAGTATTCTAGGACGAAGCAGCAACCAGAGGTGACTGTCTCTCGTTTTCCTCTTTCCTTTCCCCTTCTTCTTTTCAATTTTGAATATTTATATGGAAACCTGAGAGTGAATCTGGGGCAGATAAGTAGAGCTGAAACGTGTTGTTCTTTGGGTTGTCGGTGCATATATACAGCTATTTTGGCCAAGAGTGGTGGTTCGTAAATTGCTAAATATCAGCTCCAAAGAATGCGATTACAGCGCCGACTCTGACGACGATAACGCTTCTGATTCTGCTTCCGATATCAATGGTAACACCAAAATCCCACACTCTCTGAATGAGAAAAGAACTGCTTGTCTTTCTGTTTTCTAAATTATTTTCTCTTGGTTATTTCTATGAAGAGATTTTTGGTTGTGTTTTGGTGCAGAATTTGATGAATGCTCGAGAGGATCACAATCTGGAAGTAAAAGAGGGGAGGATGCTCAAGGTGATCTCAACTTTATTTGCTTTTTATTGCTTCTTCTTCTTCTTCTAAGTTTCAATTACTCGCAGCTCGATTCTTGGCGCTTTGAGTTTGACTAGTGTGTATATTGACTCTTTTCCATGATATTATCTTGAATTAGTTGCAAATTTGTCCATGGAAACATTTGATTCTTGAACATAGTCTAAACTGTGGCTTTGTATTCGGTTTAGAATTCTATTGATTCTGGAACGTTGAGATATTTTCTTCTTGTAGTCTGGTGGGATTGAATTTTATAGTTCTGGGGATTTAAAGATTTCAATTTTGGTATGTGACTCAAAGAATTCCATATTGATTCCTCATGTTTGCTTTCTCATATAAGAGCTGTCAAGCATAATTGAAAATCGGTAAAGATGCCTGCTATTTCTTGACTATTAGTTGGCTGGAGGTAGGCACTGATGCATTTTCTATCACTTTATTTAAATATTCAAAGAAATCTTCTAAACCATGGATAAGGCATTGATTGTTTGATGTGACGGTCGTTTTGGTTTTCTCTTCAATTTTATGCTTGATTCAGATTTTGGTAGACCATTGGGGTGCCCGCATGGAAATATCATCATGACATCGGAATGAGTCAATATTTTTTTTCTCTCTCTCTCTCTACTTAGATGCAGCAGCCTTGTTTTGCGAATGCTATAAAAAGAGTTAGAGGTCGAGTATTACGTGGTTTGGAAGTTAAGCAGTCATGGCTGCTTCAAACTTGAGTCTGCATTGATGAGAAGTTTCATTATGCTGCATTGCCTTTTCATTTTGACTTATTTCCTGCACAAATGTTTTAAAACTCCAGATTATATTCCAAGGATAAGGAGAAGATTGTCAGAGACATTTAGAGCACAGTATATAAACACAAAGGAAATCAGGTCCAATATCCTTCCCTTATATCCTGGTAACATAAGAGAAAACTCCAGTTACACTCATGCTGAATTTCTTCTTCTTCTTCTTCTTTTCCACTTTGTGTTACTTGTTGCTTTCTTTGTTATTGAAAAAAAAAAAAAAAAATCAGTTTGGCCTCCTGTTAACTAAGAAATTGGATTTTGCCAAACTCCTTACCTCAGAATATGCGTTGGGACGTGGAATGTTGGAGGAAAACTTCCAAATGATGACCTAGATATCGATGACTGGATTGATACTGATGATCCTGCTGACATCTACGTGTTTGGGTAAGTGTTTCCCTGCACCTCGTCCAATACCAAACTCAGCATATCCATAGGTAATCTGCTATCCATGACCTAAAAAAGGTAATCTGCTATCTCTGCCACAATGCCAGCATAAGATCTGAACATTAATCTTCATTGATTCAATTAAACCTTGCTCTTTTGCTAAGAAACAATATGATCAATTTAAAGAGAAGTCTATATGTATAGAACTCAAGGAAATCAGAACTTTTAACAAAGGAAAGCGAGGCAACATGTTGATTTTCGAACTGTTATTGGTAAAGGCCAAAGAGGGAAAACAGGAGGTATGAACCCCTACTCTTTGGCACGAAAATTGAAATTGCCACCCATAATTAAACCTACTCTTAGCTGACATCTAAACATTAACATGTCAGTGAAGGTATATGATGTGGTTTTATATCCACTCGACATGACTCCAGCAATATAATTTACTTTTTATTGCCTCAACTTGTTGCATGTTGTTTGTTCTTTTCCATAAAATGCATAATTTTTCTTCCTGGTTCTGTCAATCCTTGTCTCAAATTGGTTCTCGTCCAAGTTAGTTCACTTGAGAAATAGGACAAATGCTTCATTTCTTCAGGCTTCAGGAGATTGTACCCTTAAACGCTGGGAATATCTTTGGCGCTGAAGACAGCCGTCCAGTTCCTAAGTGGGAAAACATTATTCGTGAAACACTGAACAGAATTCGACCAGCAAGGACTAAGGTTAAATGCTACAGTGATCATCCATCTCCATCAAAATTTATGTCATCTGAAAATGTGCCCACTATAGCAGAAGAGATATTACTTGAAAGCGATAGTGATATTGGTGAAGAAATCCATTCCTTCCATGAAGAATCCAATGGTTTTGATGAACTCAATGATAAATCAATTACAGGTGACATGAACTCAAATTCTGGAGTTCCAGACAATCAAATTCTGGATTTACAGAAGCAATTTTCTTCTCCAAAAAAACTAGATGGATTAAATTGCTTGCGGACCGAAGATTCTGCAGGAGATGTACAAGCATCTGCAGCTCCTCAAAAATTAACTAGAATTCTTAGTAGTTCTGAATGGATTGGCTTGAGTTGGCCAGAGCCCCCTTTAAACTTGCTATCTCAGCATGTTTTGCAGAGACCAACTTCCTTCAAATCAATTAAATCATTTAAAGCAACCAAATCTTTTGGAGGATATAGTTCTTTAAAGTCTGTTTCAAGTGAATTACAATCAAGATTGGCTTTGTTTGCCGAGCTTGACTTTGAATCTCTCATGAAACGGAATAGAAGATCATCATATGTAAGGATAGTGAGCAAGCAGATGGTCGGAATCTTCCTCACTATTTGGATTCGTAGGAGCTTGCGTAAGCATATTCATAACTTAAAAGTGTCCACGGTTGGTGTTGGTGTTATGGGCTATATTGGTAACAAGGTCCGTTTCCTAACCTAATTTTACTTGCATTTTGATCATTTCTTTTCAATTCAATCAGTTTGAAGGTTATGATATTGCATACTTTTGACAAGTGATATTTCCTTTCATATTTAGATTAAATTTTCTTTCATGGTTTGAGCATGTACAGCATGATAGAATTGGAAAACTAGTGATTCTCTGTGAAAAACTCCACTGTATTATCATTTGTTCGAGATTGCAAATCTCATTTTATAGACAACTTTATCAGATAATAAAATGTGGAATCTTGTTTCAAGAAAGCCAAATGCTTAATTATTACCCCTGATGTCTTGTATATGATATCATGCCTAGAAATTGGTGAAAATATTTTCAGAATTTTCATGTTTGAACTGCAAATATGAATTGCTTCTAATCCTTTTCATTTAAGGTAATCCTTCACATAGTATGACTGTTTTTCAAACTTTCAGGGATCAATATCAGTCAGCATGTCTATATATCAGACATTTTTCTGTTTTGTATGCACACACCTCACGTCAGGTGACAAGGATGGAGATGAACTCAAAAGAAATACCGATGTTCATGAAATACAAAGGAGGACTAAATTTCATCCCTTTTCCAGTGTTGGACTTCCTAAAGGCATCTATGATCATGAGTGAGTATATGGCATCTAAATAAAAATGCAACATGTCTCTGGGTGATTCGAGTGTTTTGGCCCCATATTTGACATCCTTCATACTTTTGAATTTTTTCTTTTCCAGCCTCCAGGAAAGTTCTTGTTGCTGGTTGTTTTCATTGTCTCTTTAATAGAAGATGATGTAACATAACACTAACCTTTATCACCTATGCAGACGAATTATCTGGTTAGGTGATTTGAATTACCGCATCAACTTGTCATACGACCAAACATGTGAACTCATCTCCAAAAAGGAGTGGTCCAAGTTAGTGGAAGGGGACCAGGTACCTTAGCAATTGTTAATTTTTTTAAGCAAATTATGTAATAAGAGATTGAAGTACTTTCCCTTGTGAGTGATTTTGTATGTGTATGCGTGAATGTACTCACCTGCTAAGGTTTCTGAACCTTGAGTTATTTGTACAGCTTGTACGAGAATTAAGAAAAGGCTGTGCATTCGATGGATGGTCAGAGGGTATATTGGATTTTGCACCAACATATAAATATGAGATGAATTCTGAGAAATACTGCGGAGAAGATCCAAAGGCTGGAAGGCGTATTCCTTCATGGTATGATTCTGCAGTATTTGAGTGGTATAATAGCTTTTCCACTCATCTGCTTAATTCATTTTGTTAACTCGTCATCTGCATCTGTACATTTTATTGTGTTGTTGTAGGATTATTTATTCTGTTGAAAACAGCCCTTCACATGACTCTGTATTTAATGTTGCTGGGTTTAGAAGACTCCCCCACCAATTTGTTTGTTAGTTCATTCAGTAAATAGGATTGTCAGAGGTTACGTGGTTTTTCTTGCTAGTTTGCTGTTCGCTCATCTTTTAGAAATGATGCTTACATTTGTGTCCGGGGTATGTTGTGGTGTTGTCTTTGTACATCTTTCATTTTATTCTTTCTTTCTGAGGCTAAAGTTTTTTCTTATGCACTTAAGATATATCCCCAACAGCTTTATGAAAACATACCAATGGATACACAAGCATTCCGAATGGTTGAAACTGCAGTGCCCAACTTGGGTCATTTGGTGGCCATCCCAAAATGTGTCTCCTGTCAATCATTTGGTGAAGATGCTGGAAGATGACCATGTAAAGTATAGGAATGGCTATTGTATTAACACAAAATAAGTTGCAAATTACTCAACCTTGAATGGAAAAAGTATCATCATCCCCTCCCTGCATCCTTTCTCCTCATGTAAACATTCATTTCCTCTTCCATCCTCTAGATTTTTACCATTAATGTGCTTGCCGTCACAGCCACCATATTTCCGACCCTCCAGAGAAAATTGAACATGATAGATTTTAGAATATTATTTATGTAAAGTTTTATATTATACCAGTAAATGCTTCAACTCTCAGTTTTTTTCTTAATAGCACCTACCTAATTGTGTGATTATCAGTTTCTTCTATGAATTATACACCAATGTGCACTATCTTTTAGGTGTGATCGCATCCTTTCATATGGAAAGGGAATGAGGCTACTGAACTACAGTAGGAAAGAGCTAAAACTTTCTGATCACCGGCCTGTGGCTGCCACATATATGGCTGAGGTTGAGGTGTTTTCTCCTAGGAAGCTACAGAAGGCGCTCACATTCACAGATGCAGAGATTGAAAATGAGGAAGTTGTGGCAGGCTTGGGAATTGATGTTAGAATAAGCCAGTTGAGATTGGAGCAGGTGAGAACTAAGCCATGTATGTGAACTGCATAAGTGTTAATGGGTTAAATCTATGGAGGTCTTAAAGGGTGCAGTATTAGCATTTCTGGGTGCGACGTATCCAGGGAAAGAAATCTAGAATTTTTACCTTAATCTTACACGTGAAAAGTTGTTAAATGAGAAATGATGTTGCTTCTTCTTCTTCTTCTTCTTCTTCTTCGTGCCCCTGAACTATAGACCTTATGCTGCTGGAAGACATTCAATGAACTCATTTCACAGCATTGTTAT
>Ga0307517_10015255_pt1 | contig 10229 bp, 10 predicted proteins | sample 23_EM_MG_FD_194515 | JGI IMG/M metagenome (GOLD analysis project Ga0307517, IMG submission 194515) | Populus trichocarpa ectomycorrhiza microbial communities from riparian zone in the Pacific Northwest, United States - 23_EM | ecosystem: Host-associated > Plants > Roots > Unclassified | place...
GCCAGATACACACCTTCCCTATTCCTGTTATAGCCAGTTCCTCTGCAAATGACCAAACTGCCAGCGTCCGCCTGTCCAAAATTCGGCCAAAATTATCCCCTATCCGATCTAGGGATTGCGAGTCCTTTTCAAGATCCCGAATCAGATCGTGAGGCGGGTCCTGTAGGGCCATTTGTGCAACAGAAGCCACTACTCTTGCTATCGAAATCATGGCACTTCCCCTGTGAGGAGTGTGTAACAGGGAAGATTTGAGCAAGATGGGGATGTGTATCCTGGACTTGAATGGAATAATGGAGTGCCTGCAAAATAATCTGTTAGAATTTGACGGCGGAAAGTGCTTCAGAGGCGTACATCTTTCACTATCAGTCCACCGAGAGAGTGTGCGACAAAGATGATGGGTCGATCGCGCTACATGAATTGAGATGTCAATGAATTTCCAGATGAGAGCATCCGACTCACCGCATCCTTTCTCCTCACTCGCGACAATTCTTGCACCAAATTGATTGAGTGCTGAAACAGGGTATTCAACGATGCGCGGCCGTCGAAATTGACGATGTTTGCATCGTATCCAAACGTAAGAATGCGGACATGCAACAATGACTCCTCCTTCGATAGCAGTTCTTGAGGCCAACATACATTGTCCTTAGTCCAAGTTTGCCTACGATGACCGCACAAGCCGTGAACAAAAACGACACTTTACTCAGAAGTTAATGAGGTGTATCTGTAAGTTGGAAGTTGGAACTCACTCGGCTGTAATAGGATCTTTACCTTGCAACAGGACTTCAGAGCCAACGGGATGCGAAGTGTTAGGCATGTTGAAGTTGCTTCTTGAACACGGAAAACAATAGTCGAAGAGCTGGGGAAACGTACAACAAAACCGCAAACGACCAACCATGGTTATTTGTTTCTCTTTACTCTCTTCACTTCACTATTACTCCTACTCGTACCTACCGATTTCAATGGTTGCACTGGCTAGTGGCTTCTGGGGAAAACAATGGCTCTACAACATCCACCAATGAAGGTCCCCAGATCTGATGCTTCTCAAATCAAGTTTGGGTTCGCGGTTCCCTGTTCCCTCAATTGACCTTGAAGAATTAGTAGAACTGAACTATTTGATCAGATGTTCATTGGACCTTTTCTTTTCTGGTTTACTTATCTACGTCGCCGTCGTCGGTTCACGTTTGAATCACAATCGTTCAACGAGTTTTTAAAAAAGGGAGAGAAGTGAACATATCATCTCCACGTCGCCTAGTCGCTCGAATTTTCGTGTATGAGCTCACCCATCTTAGGGTAGTGTCCAGATTAGTGTTGAGTGAAGCGTCTCGATCAGGAAGCAGATGCTGGCTGTCTCCATTAAGCTGCACAGAGTATTACGAGAAGAAGCATCAAGCCAGAAATTTTTCTCGAGCTTTTCATGCGTTGGTAATATTCAAGGGCGAGTTGTGTCTTGCCCCACCCATGCCAATCAGGACGACGACCAACGGAGTTGGAGTGGCAGTGGCACAGTCAAACAGCGTTTGGAGGGGAGTATAAAGTTTCCTGTCCGAAGTGAGTGACGGGCCTAGATACGAATGTTGAGGATTATTTTGAAATGCGTGGGTAATGCAAGAATTCCCTCGAGTAACGGAGAAGATTTGAACTAGATGGGGGTGGCATTCTGAACTCGATTTGAATGATCGAGTGCCTGCAAGGTAATTTGTTAGGCTCGGAATTTGACAGAGAAGTGGGCATACATCTTCACTATCAGTCCGCCAAGAGAGTGTGCAACAACCGATCGCGCTGCATGAATTTGGGTTGTTAGCGAATTTCCTGACGAATCATGCTAGTGGCGATAGTATCCGACTCACCGCATCCTTAGCTCTCTCCTCACTCGCGACAATCCTAGCACCAAATTGATCGAGTGCTAAGGCAGGGTATTCAACGATGCATGTCCGTTGACGTTGACGATGTTTGCATCGTATCCCAAAGTGAGAATGCTCCTCCTTCGATAGGTCATCATCTGAAACCATAAGCGGGTGTGGGCAACGAGAGTCTCATCACGCCTGGCTGGCTGGTCAACGTTCATGTATACTTCAGGGAATAAGAGCCTGGGGAGTTGTAAGTCGGCTTGTAAGGATGTGTTGATAAACACGTACGGAGTCACGGCCTATGATAGTCAACTGTAGATAGTCAAAACGGAACAGCAGTTCGGGCAGAACTTGTGACCATTGTAACATGAAGGGCGACTCGAATTGCATGCACATTGAAAGTGAATATGAGGCTTTCATTCAGACATCCAGTAAAGACACCTCATTTCGAGTCAACCACTGGGATAAAATCCTTTGGCATGCCTCTAAGCCCAACGTGGAACCAAACTGGCTCCTGCATCATCGTCTCAGGGTTGTTCAGGCCATTTCTAGTGGTAAGCCTTGTCAGCCATGACGCGATCCATCACTTCGCTCTTGTCGTTGCATGCTATAAGTGGTCTTCATAGCTTCTGGTGTAGTGGGACTGTAGTCACAAGTTCGAATAACTCTGCCTCGGACCATTGAAAAAAAGGGGATCGCTTACTTATAATGGCGCTCGTCGCGATACTCCTTCATCTTCCAGCGGGTATAATAGGATGCCGACCATTTTGCAGTTGGAACAGCCACACTTTTAGTGGTGGGTCTTCGTCAGTGGTGTCTATTGCATGGAAGAGCTCAACGCTGGGTTAAATCCATCCGAAGCCATAAGCAGGTGTGGGCAACGAGTCTCCTTATCAATGACACCGCGCCTGGCTGGCCGGTCACCGTTCATGTACACTTCAGGGAATAGGCGCCTAGGGAGTTGTAAGTCAGCTTGCAAGGATGTGTTGATGAACACGCACGCGGCCATAGTAAACTAGAAAGTTGAAAAGTTCTTTAAATACCGGGTTTCAACATTGTTAACCTGTCAATGTGACATGTGACTATCATGATTAACTTCGCCCAGTTCCCACTAGTATGTTGACACCGCCTTATTATTTGGCTCGTTGCACGCATGTCACTGGCTCAATCGGTGATGCCTTTCGTAAGGCCTCTCAAGACCGTCAGTTCGACCACTTCAGTAGACTTTAAATCACGAGTTTGGAGGTTCCTATCCTGGAGGAAAGGAAAAGAGGCCCCACCCGTCACCCCAAAGTCCTCAAGGAATACTTCCAGTTGATATTTTTGGCGCTGAACGAAGCTCAGAAGCAGGTCTCTACTCAAGCAAAAGTTCTTTTTTCCATCACTCCGATTCTTAGATCAGGACTTGGTTATTTTACTGTCTAACGCGGGAGAGTATTACCGTTTCGCTGTCCTTCACGATGTTCTTTTGGATACGCCAACAGGTTTTCACATCGATCAACTCATTAAGGCATAAGACGCTCCCGATTTGGGAGCTTGAGCTTGGGGTCAGATAGGGCTATTTACCGAGCCGCTTGAGCTTCAGCGCTTGCAATACGAGCCCTATCTTGTCGCGCTCTTTCTTCCGATGTAGCACGATACCAAAAGTGTTTGATCTTCTGCCAGTGCCAGTCGGGTTCTCTGATACCATCGCCACCACCAGTACCTCCACACCCACCACGTCCCGCCATTAGAAGGTGGGTATTTCGATAAATTGATTGTACAAGTTCTTCACATCCAACATTACCGTTAAATCTCCGGATAAGCATCACAAGGATGACTTCCGTGTCTACTAGCTGTCAGTACCGTTAGTAGTGGAATTGGGACTGTGAGGCCATTTATGTAAATATGGATTCTCAGCTTTAAGGCAAATATCCGAGCTATATTCGGACTGTTGTTCGCGGTCTCTGAAATTTACCATTTCGGGAAATAAAAAGAGGAGCTATCCTTAAGGTATACATACCGGCACAACTAGAATCACGGGTATTTCGTTTTACCCGAGATCTCCTCCATCATGATCATAAGATCAGGGTACAATTTTTCATCAAACCGGCAAAAATGTTACTATATGCGGCACTGCAAATGGAGCCAACAGGACAAGCAGGGACATATGTAAGACGACAAGATGAGGGACTCGAACCCTACATGGGCACGCAGGCCGGATGTCACTCAATCCCATGAGGTCACAAATCTGCCTCGCGTAGGTCCTGCATATCTTGTGTTCAAGTCCAGGGAACTTCTGCATAAGAACCGGAGAATTTCAGGGAAAGCAGAGCGCGGCACATACCCGCCAACCAGGTTTTCCTAAACTGATGGTAGTGGTACTAATCCTATCACATAAGGTAAGAAGGAAACCTGGTAACTCACAACGAGGTCCTTTTTGCTCTCTATCTCAGTGCCAAGAATGACTCGAACCAAAAGGTGGGTAGAAAATCGTGAGAAGAAATTAATTGGCGTCGTACTAATTAAGCAGGCTCACCAAAAGACCATCACACCGCATTCTTGATCAATCAAACACCTTTGACTATCCAACACCATTGATCCACAAATAACGCGGGGGATTCATCCACCAAACGGCAACTCGACGCAAATGTTGGGCAATCCTCAACCCGAACGCCAGATTTCGCCCACCATCTTATTTACGACATCCATTGTGTCTCTCGTCAACTGGATGGGGGCTATGTTGCTGAAGATTTGGCATAAACTGCGAATAATAATGGGTTTCAGTAAGTGTTTCTTGATATCCGACTGCAAATACACCTGACCATATTGCAAATAGGAAATCCCAATGGTTCGTCGAACCTGGACCCAGATGTCCCCGCTGCTCGTAGGAGAACTCGCCCCCGATTTGTATTATACACTGACCTTACAACGGAAGTGACAGGTCCTCAATCCGACGAGGAGGCTCAGGCTGGAACAACAGTCGAAGAGAGTATTGGGAAATGGGACTTGTCGGCTGTGTACGCCTTGTTCCAATGACTGTACCATTAGATATCGTTGAAATAGCTGCATCTTCAAGTATTGTAGAATATCGTTATTCCTGTTTTTATCTCCGTCAGTGTTCTGGCTTGACTGGCATAAATCCAATGACCTGAAGCTGCCATGATGTTGTGGCCCGACATCGTGACCGCGCCCATCTGCTAGATTTCCAGACGTCTGCGCAGTAAACCGCGGTAATAGCTCTTTCGTTCTACAGAGAGAAATAGACCCGAACGATGTAAGGGTCCACATCATAAGGTGTCGACATTGTCCTCTACTATGACAAGAAAATCCAAGGCGAAGTGCACTCACTCTTTGGAGAGGCTAATGGTACCATGGTGGTGGGCGCTCACAGTCAAACTGAAATCCAGCGCTGTTTAAGTATGGCATAATTCACACCGGCACGGAAGTGAATTACAATAACAACGTCATCCGTCATCTAGAGTTTGTATTTCAGAACGATATGCCCGCAGATGTCCTAGTCCAGTTATCAACGGAGTACTGTATTAATTCCACCGTTCATTCCCGCCGAGGGAGTCGATTCAGAGACACCTGCTGTCTCCGTAGCTTGACCAGCTGTACCGTTTCTAATAATCTCGACATCGATAAAGTGGTCCAACATAAATCGATTAAAATCCCGTTTCATGTCGTCTTGAAGGCCGTCGTATGTTTCCTTGTAATGGGCTTGAAGCTCATTACTGCAAAGCTGGTCGACTATTCCGAATGTTGAGAGAGGCTTTATATCTGACATTCGAAGACATTGTCAGCAATTTTCTTCAAAGATGTGTAAGAAAAAAAAACCCAACTAAAGGCAATGTATGAAATCGACTTTCCGAAGAGGAAGGCGAATATTCCACCCAGGAACGTCCATAACCCACCCACGGTTGAGAACCCTCTTAAGACGGACTTGTCTCGATAATCTTGAACAATCCGCCAATCCGAAAAGTCGACAAGAGGGATTATCCTTAGAGTGGCAATATCAGGTGCACGAGAGATAAGGGGTGAAGTTGATGCTTGAGGGTCCGACCCTAGATTAACCACATCGGAAACGAGAAACGTATCATATGACTAGTCGAAGATGTCAATTCTTGAACGAACCACATTATGAGCGAACTGAACTCACCCAAAATAATCCAAGAGTCGATAGTGATTGCCGTTTAAACTTTTGCAAGATATGGAGCTTTGCGAAGCCAATAAGATTTATCCCTGGGATTAGTATGATAGGAATCTCTGTCCTGCGAATACCCCCAACAGGGTCGTCAGCCGCACTATCAACCATGACTTGCACAGAGCTCCTGCTATCATCGGCGACTGAACTGGAAGTGACGCCGAGCCTGGTGAAATTAACGGTGACCAGGATGTTGGCCTTATAAGGGCACTTGAATGCTATAGCATCCAATATCATCGGCATGGGAGAAAATTGGGTTTTCAATGGTAGGTGATTCTGCCACATTAGAGGGCATGGAGTCCCTCAAACACAAATATGAGGTTTGGAATGTTCATTAGATGAGAAGGCATACCGTCACTCCCATTAGATAGTAAAATGACCTCTACAGCAGATGCCAGTGCTGGATCATACGAAGATGTCGGCCGTCCCTGGGTAAAGTCTCAGAAAGAATGTCTTCAAGTTATCATTGTAACATACAACAATCACATTCCAAATATCAGTTTTACTGCTCTTCAAATCATTGTCAGGATAATAGAGAGACCTATACTCCCTAACAGGAATTGATTGGGTCTCCTTCAGTGGTCCGATAATTGCAAGACTCCAAGTGAAACCGACAGTAAGGTAGATAAACAAGGTGAAAACAAAGCTGGAAAATATCATTCTAGAGCCACGGTTACCCTTCAGTCTTCACATACATTGTACATTGGAAGGAACACTCACGCCAATTGCATTTTCAAACCTTGTGAGTTGAACTTGTCCTTTGCGTGCTCTGCGCCCTCTTTGTTCCATATTTCTCCAGTCACGTAGTCGAATTTGGTTTGTAATTCTGTAAACTTTCTTGATCTGAAGACATCAGAGAGCTTCAGAGAACCGATCAAGAGGAGAGTAACGAAAGCAGTGATATGAAACACTGCAAGTGACAAGTACACTGGTTCCGGAGAGGATGAGAGACGCCACATGGTTATAAACGCTGTGAAGCATGTTATTGTTCGCAGATGAGGGCACGCGTGCGGCGTATGATAGTACCTGCTATTTCCAATACAGTCAAAAGGAGGTCGCGTGGGTAAGGAAAGCGAAATTTCACGGTAGGTCGACTGGTGTCAGCCCAAATAACGTCAGTGCCATTTGGCTACAGAGGTGACGACTCACCTCAGATATATATGATGGAAAAAGATGAAAAGGTAGACGAAGACAGGTGGCAATAGAATGTTGATCTTTTTTGGCTTCATATCGCTTACATACTGGAAATAAAGCGCCGGGATAAAGTAAAGTATCGCCCTTAAGCCTGATCGGAGGCGCACGGCGCGAATGAGGTTGTTGAAACTGAAAGGCATGGCTCAGGTGAGTGAAAGAGTTGCCCCATGTCAAATCGTGAATTGCTTTTATGCTGGACGGTACGATATAGCATGTCAAGATGGGGCTGGACAGATAGAATGAGCGCTGAAACTTCGGCCTAGGCTTGCCAGCTGCCACCGCACAGCAGTCCTAAGGGTTCCGTTAGAAATGGCCTAATTCGTAATATCGTTAGTAACAGTGGGCTGTCGATAGGCCATTTTTTTGCATGTTGGAATGTTAGAAAATGCTGGGACGATTCAGAATTGCTTTCCCACACGCCATCTTAGCATGGATCCATGTAATAGGACCTCGAGTCACTATGGTCTTATTTTTCCCCTTACATAGTTACAAGTAGCTGTTCAACGGTGAGATGTGGCGACCTTTGCCTCCCTATTGTGTAGTGTTGAGAACAACCGCTGCAGTAGATTTCGTGAGGAATTTCGTGTTTGTGAACGCGACAAACCTTCAAAGTTGGAAGTTTATGTATTCATAGCTGACGATCGAACAAAGCACCATCTTAGGAAAAGAGTAAAAAGAATTATAAAAAGAAGTTCCCCTTCTGGGAGTATAGTACTCAGCCTGTCCCAAAACATTTAAATGTATTTATGTAAGATAGAAGCAGGACGGTTACAATCACATTCGGGTGCTGATAAATAATTGTGATTATATCATCGCCGGGGTTCGGAGAATGGATGTGAGCTCATAAATTCTCTTTACTAGCCAGCGCACGCTTGTGCATCATCTCCGCTTCTCTGTGACGGCCTTGACTTTTGTAGAGGCTCCCCAGGATATTGACAGTCCTGAGCATGGATGGGTGATCAGGTCCCCATGCCCTTTCATAACCAGCCAGGGCACGGTTGAATATCATCTCCGCAACTTCGAGGCGGCCTTGATAAGCGTAGAGGAGACCCAGATTGAAGGCGGTGTCAAGTGTGGATGTGTGATCAGGTCCCCATGCCTTCTGTTTACCAGCCAGGGCACGGTTGTACATCATCTCCGCATCTTTAAGGCGGCCTTGATTGCGGTAGAGGTTCCCCAAGTTGTTGACGGTGTCAAGCGTGGATGTGTGATCAGGTCCCTTCTCTTTACCAGCCAGGACACGGTTGTACATCATCTCCGCATCTTTAAGGCGGCCTTGATTAGCGTAGAGGACACCCAGGTTGTGGACGGCGTCAAGCGTGGATGTATGATCAGGTCCCCATGCCTTCTCTTTACCGTCCAGTGCACGGTTGCACATCATCTCCGCTTCTTCGAGGCGGCCTTGATTAGTGTAGAGGACACCCAGGTTGTGGACGGCGTCAAGCGTGGATGTATGATCAGGTCCCCATGCCTTCTCTTTACCGTCCAGTGCACGGTTGCACATCATCTCCGCTTCTTCGAGGCGGCCTTGATTAGCGTAGAGGACACCCAGGTTGTTGACGGTGTCAAGCGTGGATGTATGATCAGGTCCCCATGCCTTCTCTTTACCGGCCAGTGCACGGTTGTGCATCATCTCCGCTTCTTCGAGGCGGCCTTGCTGAGCGTAGAGGAGACCCAGGTTGTTGACGGTGTCAAGCGTGGATGTGTGATCAGGTCCCCATGCCTTCTCTTTACCGGCCAGCGCACGGTTGTACATCATCTCCGCTTCTTTGAGGCGGCCTTGATTTTTGTAGAGAACCCCCAGGTTGTTGACGGTGTTAAGTGTAGATCTGTGATCAGGTCCCCATGCCTTCTCGTAACCGGCCAGTGCACGGCTGTACATCATCTCCGCTACATCGAGGCGGCCTTGATCAGTGTAGAGGAGACCCAGATTGTTGAGGGTGTCAAGTGTGGAGATGTGATCAGGACCCCATGCCTTCTCTTTACCGGCCAGCGCACGGTTGTACATCATCTCCGCATCGTCGAGGCGGCCTTGTTTTCTGAAGAGGACACCCAGGTTGTTGACGGTGTCAAGCGTGGATGTGTGATCAGGTCCCCATACCTTCTCATAACCGGCCAGCGCACCCTTGTACATCATCTCCGCATCTTTGGAGCGGCCTTGATCGCTGTAGAAGTTACCAAACGTTATGCGACCTTCCAAAATGTGATCTCCCAAGTTGAAACTCTCCACGCTCCGCCAGATCGTATCCAAGTGTGCTTGCCCCTCTTGCCGCGTTTTGTGATCACTATGGCCAAGGGAATTCAGGTAAAAATACAAATGTGATATCGCAACCTTAAGAAAGGTGGGTTGCAAGCCTTTGTCCAGCCGCATACGAAGCCACTCAGATACCAAGGAATGCAGTGATAGGGTGATTTCACTTTCATTACGCGAAAATTGGAGCAGCGACAGCTCCTGCATCTTCACAATGGCGTCTTCGAATTTAAAATGGTTCCAGTGACCATCGTCCAAGAAAATTGACATTGGAGGAGTTATCGGATTGCTGAAGAGTCGTTCGCCTATTTTGACAGGGTTGAAGATTGCAAAAAGCGTTAGAACTTTCTCTAACTCTGCCGCTTCCTCGCCAACGCCGAGCAATTGTAGCGACATTTCCCAAGTGGTCAACAGGCTAAGAGAAATTTCCTTCTCCTTGCCAGGTAACATACGACGATAATGCCAGACATGGGGAGTTTCCTGCATGATACTCTGCTTCCGTCTCTCGTATTCGGTCAAGAATGTTCTCAGCCCAAGTCGTCGCTTCGAAATATATGCTCGCGCCTGATCGATCGCCAATGGAAGACTTCCTAGTAGGTTCAAAATCTCTTCCGCAGCATCAACATCATCAGTATCTCCCCCTGAAGAGTGTAGCAGAAGCTGGATGCCCTCCTCCTTCTCCATACGATCAAGTTCGATTGACTGACCCAACTCGCTGGATCCAGTAAGACGGCTGGTAACGAGAATACAG
>Ga0307517_10015256_pt1 | contig 10228 bp, 7 predicted proteins | sample 23_EM_MG_FD_194515 | JGI IMG/M metagenome (GOLD analysis project Ga0307517, IMG submission 194515) | Populus trichocarpa ectomycorrhiza microbial communities from riparian zone in the Pacific Northwest, United States - 23_EM | ecosystem: Host-associated > Plants > Roots > Unclassified | place...
TCTCTGCGTTTTGTTCGTCAAACTCGTCGATGGCTGTTTTGAGCAAAGCAATTTCAGGGGCATAATTATTTTTCACGCCTTCCCTCAAAGCCAGTTGAAGTGTCCTGAAGGGTGTATCGTCAAATAGTTTGGCCCGCTCATTAATGCTGATGATCTGTTTTAAATAGCCGGTGTCAATGTATTCGGGACTTTCAACCAGGCCATTATTATCAAATGCCAGGCTGAAGAGGATGTTTAATTTTGCGGTATCTGTTTTGGCAGCATTTAATTGCTTTATCAGGTCGGCTTTGTCATAGTTATAAACAGGTGAGAAATGAAAGGGCTCCGCAGCTCCGGCCGTATAACTTAAGGCAGCAACAAGAAATAAAAAGACCAGGTAAGCTTTTCTCATCATCTTAATTTACAGGTAATTGAACAATAAACTCCGATCCTTCGCCTTCTTTGCTGACGATATCCAAAGTACCATTGTGCCCTTTTACCAAAATATCATAACTCAAACTTAATCCCAACCCTGTCCCCTCGCCCGTTGGCTTTGTGGTGAAGAAAGGTTGTAATATTTTTTCTTTGATAGCATCCGGTATACCAATGCCGTTGTCTTTTACATTGATGATTACTTGTCCATTTGCCGATGATGTGCTGATTGTCACTTCCGGTTTATAATCATTTCCTGCTGTTTTGGCTTTCTGATTTACAGCGTAAAAAGCATTATTGAACAGGTTGAGCAGCACACGGCCCATATCTTGCTGCACTGCATTTACTTTGGGAAGATTTTTATCAAAATGGGTGGTCAGTTCTGTATTGAATGATTTGTCTTTGGCACGCAATCCGTGGTAGGATAGCCTGAAAAATTCATCAGCCAGGGTGTTGATATTAGTCGATTGCTTCTCGCCCGTACTGGTGCGCGAGTGCTGCAACATGCCTTTCACAATAAAGTCGGCACGTTTGCCGTGGTGACTGATCTTTTCTTCGTTTTGCTGTATGTCATCAGCAATAGCCAGGGCCTCTTTCACATTACCTCCCTTTAGTTCTGCCTTCATATCATCAATCATTTCCTTATTCACCTCCGCGAAATTATTAACAAAGTTGAGGGGGTTCTGTATCTCGTGGGCGATCCCTGCTGTCAGTTCACCCAGCGAGGCCATCTTTTCCGACTGGATCAGCTGCGTTTGGGTCGATTTTAATTCCGACAGGGTATGTTCAACTTTCGCTTTTTGAAAGTCGATCTCGTCCTTTTGTTTATGCAGCAGGTTATAGGCTTTTGTCCTTGCTTTGTTTGCACGCCAAAAAATAAATGCCAGTACCACCAGTATAACCATCCCCGCGATCAATATATACATCCGGATATTATTACGCACCTGGGCCTGCGCGGCTTCAATATCGCGCTGCCTTTGTTTTTCGTCAAAATCTATTGATAACAATTGTTTTACCTTATCCTGGCTAAAAAGACTGTCCTTTGTAGCTATGTTGAGTTTTAAATATTTATAAGCCTGCGGTAAATTATGGTCTTCTTCGTAATAGGCATACAATATCTTTTCGGCATTATAAACATCCTGCAAATACCTTTGTGCCGAAGCAGCATCCAGTGCCTTTTGGGCGTAATATTCTGCCGAATCCTGCTGTTTATATTTGTGATATAAATTGGCGGTGCTCAGGTAAGTGACGCTTAGCATTTCGGCATCCTCGTTACTTACCGAATAGGGGATGGAGTGTCTGAGATATTGAAGGGCGGCAGCTTTATGCCCCCTGGCAACTTCAATTTCGCCCAGGTCGCGCTCGATATTGCCCAGCAAATCGTCGAAGTTATTTTTCTTAGAATCCTTATAACTGAGTTGCAGGTAAAGTTCGGCCGAGTCAATTTGATGTGTGTATAGAAATACCTCGCTGATATTTAACCAAAGTAAAGCTGTTTGTTCTTTTTGATTATGTGCAGTTATCTTATGGTTTTTTACATATGGAAGCCATTTCTTTAACCCTTCCCGCAGGTAAGGCAGGGCCTTTGAATATTCCTGTTTTACAGTATACGCATTACCCAAATTACTACATTCTACTACTATTCCCTGTACATCATTGATGCTTTCATAGAGTTTTATTGCTTTAAAATAGAACGAAAAGCCTTTAACATAATCACCCAGGGTGGTATAAGAGTTAGCCATGTTATTCAATGCGCTGGCCTGGTCTTTTACCCGCTTCAATTTTACGGCTATATCGTAATACTCCTGCGCAAGAAGAAGGGCCGAATCGGGTTTGGAAGTAAAGTAATTACGTGCCAGTTCATGCAATATATTCATCCTTAAGGTGTCCGGTTCCGTTGCTTTGTTCAAAGCAACTCTTAAGGTGTCTATTTTTTTGCTCTGCGCACTTGCGGTAAAAAGAGTGAAAAGAAACAGAGCTAAGGTGAGGGCAAGGATTTTTCTCATTGTGACTGGAAATGGTATGGCTAATATACTAATTTCCAGTGCCCTGAACAGGAATATTTAAAGTGGTGAGTTGTGAATGGTGAGTAGTGAGTTATTGTTTGATTGTTGTATCGCTTATGGTTGGCGCAAGGCGGTTGGTGGTGTTATTGTTTGATTGTTGTATTGTTTCGTATTTTGATAAGTTATTCCAATGACCAATGACCAATGACCAATGCCCAATGACTAATGACCATTGACTATTCAATATCATACTCCTTTTTCACGTAATCAAGCAGTTTTTCGCCATCTTGATATAATCCCCTGTTGTCCCGTACCAGTTCGTCGCTTACCACTCTTATCAGTACCATATCGGCAGCCAGTTGGGTAAGATCGCCCTGGCTAAGATTGCGCATCTGCGCATCCACAGGTGGTTTTTTGTTGAAAGCTGCATACAGGTTTCCCGGCGAAAAGTGCTGGCGTAAAAACGGGTCGAGCATGGTGCGTTGATATTGCAGGTAAATATCCTGCACGGTATGGGTTAGCTCGATATCTGTTTCGTATGCGGCAATGTGGTTTACGATCTTAGATTCGGAGAATTGCTTCAGGTGCATTTCGTTTTTTATGGCACCGATGGCACCGCCCGAAGGATGGAAGGTCCACAAATTGTGCGAGCTGATAATAAGCTGCTGTATTTTTTTAAGATCTGCGGTGGCTAAAGGCTGCTGCAAAAGATTGAACAAACTGTCATTGGCCTTTAGTATTTGGGTTTGTGCCTCGAATATATGGTTTAGCCGCGCGGTGTCACTTTTCAAGTCCTGTACCAGTTGCGATGTCAGTTGCCGGGCGTGCTCGTTATTGGTGATATTCTCCCTGATGTTTTCGGCAATAAAGCCCATCATAACGGCAATAAATATCATCAGGCCTTCCAGCAGGTATTCTTTAAACGTTTTCTTTTCTACTTCGGGATGGTGGTGTACTTCCATGGGTTCAGTTTGCAGTTTTGGGTTTGCAGTGGGCAATTTTTTAATTTCGGAATGCGGAGTGTTGATTGCGGAAGTGTTTTCTTCTTCCGTTTTGGCAACAGCCTGCTTTGGTCTTTCAGCTTTCGGCTTTGACTTCTGATTTCCGACTTCTGACTTCGAAACAGCTTTCTGCTCCTCTTCGGGTTTTTTCCGCGTCCTACCTGTGTTTTTCCTGTTGTTATTAGTCATAGATTTCAGGAAATAAAGATAGAAAAATAGCCGCTAAGCAAGAGGCTGCTCAAAATTACGGGAAAAATTCACCCAATGATGGCTGATGACTACCCCTCATCAAATGCCACACATACGCAATACCAAAGCCCAATACCATGTATACCGACACCTTGATCAACAAGGTTTTTGTTTTGCTATTCATTTTCCAGGTTGTATTCCTTATCTATCTGCTTTATGATCTGTGCTGCCAACTCCCTGATGCCGGTCAGCATTCTTGTTTCGCCTAAAAAGCTTGATTTACGCTGGTGAAGATAATATACCCCCTGTAAACCAAAGCAAAACTAAAATGACCCGGAGAAACAGGGGTTGATTTTTTTGGGTATTAAATGTATATTGTCACTATAATTTTACAATCGCCCGTTTTTTTGCAACCAACCGAAGCGGGCAACTGTAAAACAACCAATTAAAAGCACTAAATGAAACGCGGCTTAAACAGAAACTTACAGTACTGGTTCGGAGTTTCTTTGCTTATTTTAGTTATCATCTCGGCATTTTCATACTCCACCATCAGGAATTTGCAGGAAAGCCGAAAGCTTGTTGACCATGGCAACCTCATCATATTAAAACTGGAAAAGGCGATCTCGCTGATGAAGGATGCCGAGACCGGGCAGCGCGGCTTTTTACTTACCAACCGCAAGGAATTTTTGCAACCTTACGAAGGGGCTTATCAAAAAGCCATTGCATTAGTTAACGAGGTGCAACAACTAACTACCGATAATTTATACCAGCAGCATGGTGTTAAGGTGATTAAAAATATCCTGAACCGGAGACAGGATTTCCTCGAAGTCGTGATCAAAAAGAAAGAATCGGGAAAAATTGTTTCTGTTGACGATCTGAACGGGGGTAAAGCTACCATGGATGAGCTAAGGGTTGCCGTAAACAAAATGGAAAAGAACGAAACCGACCTGTTGCACATGCACCTGGCCGAGTTAAACAAATATTCTGACCGCGCGCCTTTAATGATCATAGTTTCTTTCGTTTTGTCGCTGGGCGTCACCATGATCTTCTTTAAAATAATTGACGGTGATGTAAAGGAAAGGGAAGCCATGCAAATACTGCTGCAACAGCAGGAACAGGAAACTGCGAATGCGAACGAAGAGCTCAGCGCGGCAAACGAAGAACTGACCTCCATCAACGAAGAGTATATGACCATTAATGAGCAGTTAACCGAATCGAGGGAAGATCTGCAGGTGCTTAACGCGGAATTGGAAACACGGGTTAAAACGCGTACCAGGGAACTGGAGGACAGTGAGCATAAATTACAAAGCATAATGGACAGCATCCCGCAGATTGCCTGGACAAGCAACATGCATGCAGAAGTTGACTTTTATAACCAGCGCTGGTTTGAATATACCGGCCTCACTTATGAGGAAACCAAATTGCTGGGGTGGGAGGCGGTTGTTCACCCGGATGATTTGTCGTATACTATCGAGCAATATAAAAGCATTGTAGAAAATGGCGTTGGCGGCGAGTTTGAGATACGCGAGAAAAATAAAAATGGCGCATACCGCTGGCACCTGGTACGTATCCGGCCCATAAAGGATGAAAACGGAGCAGTCCGCCTTTGGACCGGTACCGCAACAGACATACAGGACCTTAAACAACTACAACAGCAAAAAGATGATTTTATAAGCATAGCCAGCCACGAACTGAAAACCCCGGTTACTACGCTTAAAGCATCATTGCAATTGATAGACAAAATGAAAAGCAGTTCGGGTGATGACAGGTTTACCGATATTATAGGGCGGGCAAATAGAAGCATGAGTAGGATGACAACACTTATTGACGATCTGCTTAATGTGGGTAAATTCAGCCAGGGACAATTCCTGCTGAATAAAGAGGCAATTACATTATCAAAACCGGTTATCGATTGTTGCAACCATATCCGCGCGGCAGGGGCCAATAACATCAGGATAACAGGCGACATGGAGCTGCGTGTAAATGCCGATGCTGACCGCATTGAACAGGTATTGACAAATTTTATCAATAACGCCATAAAGTATGCACCAAAAAGTGAAGAAATTAAGGTGCATATTGAAAGTACAGTTAACAATGCCAAAGTATCGGTGGCCGACGAGGGGCCGGGCATTTCACCTGAAAAGATTCCTCACTTATTTGACCGCTATTTCAGAATTGACGACAACGGCAACAGCAATTCAGGTTTGGGTATTGGGCTATACATTTGCTCCGAGATCATCAAAAAACATGAGGGCGAAATTGGCGTAGATACCGAGCTGGGCAAAGGCAGTACCTTTTGGTTTACGCTACCGGTTTAGTGGGGAGGTCCTTTAATGCGGATTGCGAAATGCCGATTTCGGAATTGCTATATTGTTGGATTGTTGTTCTAATTCGTATTTTGATCGGCTAATTTCTTCCGACTTCCGACTTAACTATTCCCCGCTCATATCATACTCCCTCTCCAATTCCTTTAGAACTTTATCAGCTACAACCAGTTGTTTCCGATACTCCTGCATCGATCTCAGGGTCAATATCTTGATAAATATCGTGATATTAAGGTATTTTTTCGCCATAGCCGGATCCCAGTCCAAATGCGCGTTGTGTGTGATCTTTGCCCCTGTCATAATATCATAGGAAACTCCCAGGTCACCCGTGGTCATAATAAAGGGGATCATCTGCTCAGTGATAAACTTTTGAGTGATATCCTCACGGCGCATAACATGCTTTGCCTGCAGATCATATTCATTCATGAGGTTTACCATACCCCGTTTAAAACTACGGATGATACCCGAAGATTTCATCTGCTCATAATTCTCTGTTGATGGCTCAAAAGGCAAAACGGCACTTGCGACAATTCCCTTACTAATGATCACGGTATCGTTCCGTGTGGCTGGCGGCTGACGCATGACGGTTTCAATACTGTCAATTGCCGCAATCTTATGAGCAGAAAAACGCAACGCCTGGTGAAGCAGCGCGGTATCTTTTTTTATATCACCGTAATACGACCCTGCAAACTCGGCGGCACGTTTATGCTCAGTAATATTCTCGCGCACGTTCTCGGCCACAAAGCCCATTAATACAGCAATAAATATCATCAGCCCTTCCAGGATATATTCCTTCAGGCCTTTCTTTTCTACTTCGGGATGGTGGTGTACTTCCATTTTTTTGTGATAAGTTTTTGTTTTTAGCCCCCTACACCGCTCCCCGGGGGTTTTTCGCAAATAAATATATTAAAATACCTGTGAATCAAAGTATTTGCTGTGGTAATAGAATGCAGAATATTGATGAAGCAACCATTGGGCTCAATAACTCGTTAACTGTAACGAAACAGCCCTTGATAAATAAGTAGCCAATACGAGAAAGAGAGATTGATTTTATCTTAAAATTTCGTTATATTGTTAGGGCGTTTAACCATAAATTAAGGTCACAAATTTCACTGCAGATAAGGCCCCCCTACCATCTGTACGACAAGATATTAAAGAATACAATGAAAAACGGGTTAAACAGAAATTTACAATACTGGTTCGGAATTTCTGTGCTTATTTTGGTTATCATCTCGGCAATCTCCTACTCCACCATAAAAAATTTACTCGAAAGCAGGCAACTCGTTGATCGCAGCAACCTGATCATTTTGAAACTGGAAAAAGTGGTCTCTGTAATGAAAGATGCAGAGAACGGGCAGCGGGGATTTTTACTAACCAACGATAAGGATTTTTTGCAATCGTACGAAGGAGCCTTTGAAAAAGCCACTGGCCTGGCTAACCAGGTGGAGCAATTGGCGGCCGATAATTTGTACCAGCAGCATTACCTGATGGTGGTACAAAACAGCCTGAACGATGAGCATGTCAACCTGGAAGATCTGATCAGGAAGAAACGTACCGGGGAGGCTATCTTGGTTGACGATATGGCCGTTGGCAAAGCAGCTATGCGCGAACTGAAGTTAGCCATCAATAAAATGGAAAAGGATGAAACGGAGCTGCTGCATATCCGCCTGAATGAACTAAATGAGTATTCTGACCTTTCGCCTTTGATGATCCTCATATCCTCTATTTTATCGCTATCTGTCTCGCTGATCTTCTTTAAGAAGATTGACGGGGATATCAAAATAAAAGAACTGATGCAGTATCTGCTGGAATCGAAAGAAAAGGAGACTGCCAATATTAACGAAGAACTTAGCGCCACAAATGACGAACTGGTAAGCATAAACGAAGAATATGTAACCATTAATGAGCAATTGAGCGAATCGAGGTATACGCTGCAATCCCTCAATAACGAACTGGAGTTACGGGTTAAAAAACGCACCGCCGAGTTGGAGGAGAGTGAGAAAAAATTACAGAACATCATGGATACCATCCCCCAGATGGCCTGGACAACGACCCCCGGCGGCGAAGTGGAGTTTTATAACCGGCGCTGGTTTGAATATACCGGCCTCAATTACGAACAAACAAGGGCAGCCGGATGGAAAGCGGTTGTTCACCCGGATGATCTGCAATACAATTTGGACCAGTACAAAAGCATATCGGAAAATGGCGTTGGCGGCGAGTTTGAGATACGCGAGAAAAGCAAGGATGGCCTATACCGCTGGCACCTGGTACGCATGCGGCCCATAACAGATGAGAACGGCAAAGTGCGCCTTTGGGTGGGCACTGCAACTGACATACAGGAGTTGAAACAATTACAGCAGCAAAAAGATGATTTTATAAGTATTGCCAGTCACGAATTGAAAACGCCGGTCACTACGCTTAAGGCATCCCTGCAGGTGATGGATAAGATGAAAAACAACCCATCTCCTGACAAGTTTGCCGATATGATAGGCCGCGCAAATAAAAGTATGAACCGGGTGACAACGCTGATTGAGGACCTGCTTAATGTGAGCAAATTTAGCCAGGGGCAGTTTATCCTGAACAAAAAGACATTTTCTGTATCAAAAATTGCAAATGACTGCTGCAACCATTTCCGCACCATAGGGCCATACAACATTAACGTAACCGGTGATATGGAGCTGCAGGTAAATGCCGATGCCGACCGCATTGAACAGGTATTGGTCAACTTTATTAATAACGCTATTAAGTACGCACCAAAAAGTGATGAAATTGTGGTGCATATTGAACGGACAGATTATCACGCCAAAGTATCGGTGATTGACCACGGCCCCGGCATTCCTCCCGAAAAGGTTCCCCGTTTGTTTGACCGCTATTTCAGGGCCGAAAACCCCGGCTACCATAGTTCGGGACTTGGCATCGGGCTATACATCTGCGCCGAGATCATCAAAAAGCACCAGGGCGAAATTGGTGTGGAAACCGAATTAGGCAAAGGCAGCACTTTTTGGTTTATGCTGCCGGTGTGATTTTAATTGTGAGTGGTGAGTAGGCAGTAGTGAGTTTTTTAAGTCGGGGTGCCGAATGCGGAATTGTTTTTTGCTTCGGATTTGTTTCTTTCGGACTTCCCGACTTGCGGACTTTCCGACTAATTTTTCACCTCAACACTAATTATATGCAGTTCCCTATCGCCCACATTTTTTAAAGAATGCGGCCCCAATGGCTCCGACCATAAGGCCGTATGTGGTGAGATAGTTTTACCGAGGCTCCTTGAATCCAGTAACACGTTACCGGCTTCGTCATATCGTATAAAGTCCGACCAACTGATCACAATGTGGGATGCAGCTAAACTGTGGGTATGCAGGGCTGTTGTTTCTCCCGGTGGTATGTTGGCATCCAGAACGCGGACAGAGTCATTCTCAAATAACAGTTTATGATGCTGCGGGGCTGCGATCAGTGCGTCTAATTCAGCGGGCCAGTGTTGTGGGTTCATTTTACATGCATTGGCATTAATGTCCTGCACTTTAAATATATTCAAAATACATGAATCTCAAACAGTTGCGGTTGATTTATATGCTTGTTTATTAAATAATTACTACATTTAATTAAACGAACCTGATTTTTACTTAACCCCGCCCCCTATGAAAAAGCTACTCGTTATTATCCTGTTTTTTTCTAATGCGGCTATCGCTCAAAAGATGGTACAAAGTGGTATCGTTTACAAACAGCACCCCAACATTGAGGTGATGCGCAAACTGGCTACCCTGTATGAAAAAGGCGACCCCGAAAGCATGGCCAAATTTTTTGACGATAAGGTGCAATTTATTGGCATGAGCAGGTATGTGGAGGGCATGCCGCCAAAGAACAGGTCGTTAGCGGAAGCTAAGGAAGGCTGGCAGCACGTTATTGACAATTGGGACAACCTGAAAATGACCGAAGTACTGTCGCCTGTAGGGATACAATATGCCAACGGGCCTTTTATGGTGCAATCGTGGTGGCTGATAAACGCAGTGAACAAAAAGACCAAAAAACGTGCCCTGGTAGATATGGTTTTGTTTGATGAGTTTAATAAAAAAGGCAAGATCATCGCCCAGCGGCAGTATTATGATCCGGCTCCGCTGATTGATGCGTCGAAGTAAGGTTATAGCGATAGGCTATTGGTTTTCAGCTAAAGCTACGTCCTTGTTCGTATCCTTGAATAGGAACAAGCTAATTATCATACTGATATTCACAGCGCAAATTGCATAATCCATCGCCAACAATCTGTGATTAGTGCTAAACCCTCCTATTGAGTAGACAATGG
>Ga0307517_10015257_pt1 | contig 10228 bp, 7 predicted proteins | sample 23_EM_MG_FD_194515 | JGI IMG/M metagenome (GOLD analysis project Ga0307517, IMG submission 194515) | Populus trichocarpa ectomycorrhiza microbial communities from riparian zone in the Pacific Northwest, United States - 23_EM | ecosystem: Host-associated > Plants > Roots > Unclassified | place...
TTGCTCGTGCGCGCGTATGCCAGGTGCCAAATATAGCATGGCTTGACTGGCAGTGACATGAATGAGATCGACAGTGTGAGTCCAGTTGGCATTCGAGGCAAGGTTGACAAGCTTGAGCTCAATTGAAGGTCTAGCGGCATGGCAGAGTGTGGTTCGAGTCGGCTCGTTTCGGATTTGTAGGTGGCATTACTCCCTCAGGCTGCTGTATTAGAGCAAATATTTAGTCACCCGCGCTGCATACAACTTGAAATCACCCCAGCTGGGCCCTACACAATGCCGGAGTTTGGGTGCCCTGGAATGGGCCCGAGGTCCGGACTCCGTTGTGGTGATGTTCCACGGTTGGCACCGCTTTCTGGGATATCCATGCAGCTTATTCCACCAATCGAATCATCCCTGAAAACACGAACTGCACCTCCGGAGTTGGACGGTGTCAATGTCCTTTGGTACGCTTGCACCGGTATATGTATGAAGAGTGAATGTGGACTCAGCATATGTTGTGTTCTTGGCTCAAGAGGCCGTGATTGCCAGTGTATTGATTTGTTCTGGAATCACTCTTGAGACAAGGAGACAAGCCTGGAAAATTCGAGGATGGGATAGTACACACCGTTCTACATATTCGCGGGAACCCAGACAACCGTGGAAGAGCCGCGGTCCCGTTAATCCTCAGTGCATTTCCCGTGCGAAAGCGGTGTGGCAGCTGGAATGATGGAAAACAAATTCAAAACATAAGTGCCGACTTGGTTTAATTTTGATTTGACATGCCGGCGAATAGTACTTGCGGAGGGGGACCTGGCGCATTTTCTCGGGCAGGGCAGAAAAAGGCTGAAAGGTGAAAGATCTGAGTTGGATTTGTTCATCTGCGTCATTGGCCGCTTGAGGTTCAATACACCCCCCTGCACACGACCTGTAAGTGTCTCGCGTTAAAAATAAACCTGAGGATCATGCTCTGCGCCCTGCATCCATTTAATTCCCTGACATTGTTAATGCACAAAGATCAAATTGACAGGCAGCAAGAATTCTGATAATGAAAATAAGATAAGAGAATGGCGCCCACCCATGTACCCGGCGGGCATCGGCCAATGTTCAATAGTTGATCACACAAAAGGATCTGCTGGCTTCTTGGTTCGGCAAACTAAACATATACAATTTGAATTTTGGCAATAGACTCTCGGCCTACCTTGGTTCGGATCCAGCTGTGGGTGCGATACTGACGGGAATTTGAATAAAAACTTGCGTTCAAGTCGGGGAATACATCTTGCCTGATTGCGCAAATGTAAAAGAAAGCATTCCAAGGTGCGTGAATGGCCGCAAGGCGGACGTTTCATACAGAGTTACCCGCAAGAAATCTTCAGTGCTCCTTGACTTGTAAATGGCCGGGGACTAGAGAAAGCAACGCAGCTGCAGGACGGGTGCCTGAGGAGGTTGAGATGGGAACAATAGTCGCTAATAGTCGTCAGAGGAGGCACCGAAGATTGGATGGGCGCCTTACCCCGCATCCGTTGGGTTGTCAAGAGGATTAAAGCAGGGAACAAAGGGTGCCCGGTATTCCGGTATCACAGAAGAAGGACTGAAGACTGCCCAAGAAGGAGCGTCGTTTGTTGGAACTGCACTCCGGGATCGGTGAGTAAATTTAATTTAAACAACGCCTTTGGATCCGAATCAGGAGGGGCGCTTTCACAAGTCATTGAAGTTGCCAAAAAATGTGAATGACATAGGGAGCGATCCGAAGATTAAAATCGTGTACATGTGGTGCCGAAAGTTGTGAAAGATTCGGAGACTAGAAGGCAGTTCGATATCATGTATGTCACATCAACGAGCAGCCTAGAAACGCGATCATAAAGGTTAGGTAAAAAGGCGCTTCGGTAGTGTTCTGTTTACTTTAAAAAAAAGTAAATGTGTAAGCAGAGGAGGGATTCAGACAGCAAATTAGATCGGCCAAATATCAGAAATCCTGGTGATGGGCAAAACAGGGCGCATGGGCGCACGTTGGCAGGTCCAGGGTCCGTGGGAATAAAATACCAAAATGTTTTCTGAGAGATCTGGTTTGGATCTGGTTGCGTTGATGTGATCGAGTCCACAAGAGTGGGGCACCTACATACTTATCGAAACAAGTATAGCGCTCACAGCGGAAAATAGACGCGGCCATGGGATCCGGAAGGGAAAAGTTTATGTAAAGGGGATTCGAATGTTGAAGAACACGCGGGTCAACTGGGCTGTGGACAGGAGAAGAGAGCTGGGAATTGTCAGAGTTGGGTATCAAAAAGCAATACTGAGGCTTTATATTTTAAGTTGGCTAGAAAATAGCATTAAGTGTGAGCATTATTGTGAATAAGAAGGGAGGGGGGACAATGTTCGGCAGAGAAGTGAACAATAGAAAAGGAAAGAGTTGATCAACAGCGTGTTTGGACGGAGTTTGAAATTGAAGCAAGCCAAGGTTGATCTGATCTGTGCAACCCACCCGTTCCCTGTACTCGTCTCTCTGTCTCCCCAGCAATGGCCTCGGTGGCCCACCGCAAAAAGTCCATCGTCTCTACAACGGGCCTTCACATCGACACCAACGCCAACAACACCCTCCTCAACAAGTCCGCGTCCCAGTCAACATCCCTCTACCAACAATGCTCGTCTCTCAGGGCCCGTCTCATGCGTATCCGTGGCTTCGCCCATTACTTTTCTATCGCATCTCCCCCTGATTCACGCCAGTCTACCGACCCAGTCACCCAGCTTTGGGACCTTTTCTCAAGCGGAATCCCCCTATGCTACATATTCGACCAGCTACCAGCGGAGGCTGGTTTTAAGCGACTCAATTGCTCGTCCTTCAATCAGGAGCAGTACGATGCAAACCCCGATCGTGCAAAGAAGCATGCCATCGCCCTCTTTGCAATGCAAATTCATTCCGACAAGGTCGTGCAGGAAATTCCAGGCTGCGAGTTGTTCACTGTGACAGACCTCTGGAATCGAGGTTCGACAGATGGCTTAGTAAAGGTGAGTTTCGGTCTCCTGTTCTCTATGCTAGGCCTCAGAACTAACTGCTCGGAAAGGTCATCAACACCGTCACCGCTATTGTAGATCACCTAAGTCCCGATGCTTTCGAGGACTCCCCACCTTCCCCGCCTTCTATTATGGAGAACGGCTCAACAGACTCCCTTACCGACACCCTCGTAACACAACCCACCCCTCCCAAAGACTCCGCTCAGACCGCTCAGAACAATATCATTCGGGAGATGGTTGAAACGGAACGGAAATACGTGCAGGACCTTGAAATTATGCAGGTGTGTACATCTCCAATTCCCAGTTTTGGAATACCCGCCAATTGTGAAATTGGCAGAAATATTCAACCGCGCTCTCACAAGCAAATCTAATGGATCAAGATACAATTCATCTCCTTTTCCCGAATCTCAATAAACTTCTGAATTTCCAACGCAAATTCCTCATTCGTCTCGAAAGCACCGCGGAGCTGCCTTGGCAAGACCAACGATGGGGTCAGCATTTCCTCGAAAGCGTGAGTCCTTCACTCTTCCCATGTCCTCAATCTGGCGTTCCCATTGTCGTACTCATGCCTCGCTTCTTTGATCATCTCCAATAGGAAGATGAGTTTATTGTCTACGAGCCCTATTGCGCTAATTATACAAATGCGACGGAACTCATGCTCGCCAATGAGCAAAACCTTATCGTGAGTACTCTACTCTCCTCTCACATCGTCCAATATATTCCTTGGTTCGTTTCGCACAAACCGCCACGATCCCCCTGACAACATTCAACCGGGGACTTCCGAATGCTGACCAAATACATGTCAATAGCCATTGAACCACTTGATCAATGTCAAGGGCGAGCTGCCCGGTTTGTTAATCAAACCGATCCAGCGTATCTGCAAGTATCCTCTCCTTCTTGACGTATGTCCTTTCCATTCTGTTGCATGGAAATTTAGTCTAATGTGCATGGGCGATTGTAGTCCCTTATCAAAGCCTGTTCACCAGCGACCTATACACACTTTGACGAGCTCAAACGTGGATCAGAGGCCGCCAAACGCATCACCGATAAAATCAATGAGGCACAACGGCGTGCCGAAAACGAACAAACTGTCAAGAGTCTCCATTCTCGAATTGATGACTGGAAGGGCCATCATCTAGAAAACTTTGGAGAACTTCTACTTGACGACCTCTTCGTGGTGACCAAATCCGACATTGATCGGGAGTACCACGTTTTCCTCTTCGAACGCATCATCCTCTGCTGTAAGGAAGCTATCTCACAGCCAACGAAAGGAGGGAAAGGTACCAACAAGAATGGGTCGATTCTCAAGAAACAACCCACCCCTCTACCCCTCTCGTTACCTGGGGGCAATGGCACACCCCAGAAAAACACGCCCCTTCTTTTGAAAGGACGAATCTTCCTCGGAAATGTCACTCAAGCAGTCCCTGTTCCAGCACGCGCTTCGCCGAGTACGTATTTTTTTCCCACTGCAACTTCCTATTATCCGAAACCGATGTCCGAAATTTATTATAGCAATTGGCATCCCCACACACTATCCCCTTGCAGTGTGGTGGAAAGGCGACGATGATCTTGAATTTTTCACGCTGCGATGCCGGCGAGAAGACCAGATGCGCCAGTGGGAAGCGACGATTAACCGGCTGATCAAGGAGGCTGCGCAGCGACGCGCTTCCGAACGCCCGAGTACAGGCATGTCGCGTATCATCACCGCCAATAGCACGAACCCATCTCCACAAGTGAGACTCCAAGCAATTTCGCATTACTCGTCGTCGTCCAGTGCCCCACTATCCACATATTCGCAATCTTCACATGGTTCTCAACCATCGACCATCCGGAGCAGACCAAGTTATACCAGTCAGACCAATAGCTACTACAACGATTCGGAAGACCAGACTTCGTACAGCAGCTCGAGCACTTACGGTTCTGGGCCCCAAGGATACCCACCGCACGATGGGTTTGATATGGAACCGGACGAGGACGACTATGAAGATTACCCCCTAACATCGACATACCCTGTGTCTGGGCGAGGAACGCCTATGGGCTCGCGTCGAACACCCAATTCGCTTAGTATGCCGCCAGAGCGCGAATCGAGTACGAGAGACGAGAGACCGAGAGCCCAGACGGAGGGTACGGATGGACCGGTTATGGCACAATGGAGATCGAATGGTCTGCCTCCTCTACCCTCCGCCTCGATCCAGTCGCCGAACGGCTCCGTCCGCCCCATCACGCCGCGCCTGCACTCGAACATGAGTGCAAGTAGTTTTGCTTCCGACACTAGCTTCGGGAACACCGCTCCAAAATCCTCTTCTCGACCACCACTACGTAGTCAGTTCAGCTCGACACGTCTGAAAAGCGGATACGAGAGTCCGAATAGCATGAATGGGCCGTCTACCAGTGACTACCGAGGCACCAGGTCGCGGGCAGAGACGCCGACGTTGAGCGTCAACGGCCTCTCCGCGCCCGCGCCTCTAATGAATCGATCACGAAGCGCGAGCCAGCCAAGTGCATATGTCCCCCAACCGAAGACGATGCCACCCCCAGTACCCAACGGTCCTGTGCAACCGCACTGGAGCTCCCGAGAGCACCGGCCGCTGAATGGTGTGCCGACTAATGTGCCCAGTGGGAAGCGAGGCAGTGGCTCAAGTCAGTCGACAGGGGGGAGCTCGGATTATTCGCCGAATAGCTCTTCGCCTATCACGCCGTTCGGGTCCAGTGAGTCGTCTTTGGGAGGTGTTGCCATCCGGAACTCGCGGTCAAACACGTTCGAAGGGGCGATTAACGGTGGGGGCTATGATCACCAGCGGGGGCCTCCAGTGAAGGTGAAGGTGCATTTCCACGAAGATATCTTCGTGATTCAGGTTCACAGAGCGACGGAGTACGGAGATTTAGTGCAGCAGGTTGGGCGGAAGATTCGGTTGTGTGGGCCTCGGCGCGATGATGGGCCTCTACGGGTGAAATATAGGGACGAGGATGGCGATATGGTGTCGCTAGGGTCAACTGAGGACGTACAGATGGCATTCGAACAGTATCGGCCTGGGGGACAGGTTACACTTTTCGTCACATAATTTTCTTCTTCCTTGTCTTCCTCGTCTTCGACTTCTGTCCCCCTTTTGTCTCTCTGGCATTCCATTTACCCCAACACTCATGCCTGGCACCTGCATTTCCATTGCCTTCGAACCTTTTTTTTTTTTTCATTCTCCCTGTCTGGAACCCCAACACCACACATCTAGTAATGCCCCCCACAAAAGCCATCACCTCATCTGTTCGCCCACCGTCTCACACCCTCCCCATCTTTATATATCTCAGCAACCAACACAAGGATTTTCTTACATTTTCGACTTTTGGATCCTCTTCTCTCCTTCGTTGTTCCTCTCCTATGTATTATCGGTCTTGCCCTAACCCTCCTTTCTTTGGTCCTCCTCGCGATTCTCCCGCTTGACAACACATACAGTCAATGTCGCTCTCTATATTCAGGAGGCTCAATCGTCACTTACACACCGCTCTTGGGCGATATTTTTTTTCCCGGTCTACTCTGCCACTCTCCCCTTTTCTCTTTTTTCTTTCTTTTCGCTCCGTATCTAACTGTTTTATTTGTTTCTCTCCTTGGATCATTTAGTCCGGCAAGGCCTTAGTGTGTTTATTCATGGAGGAATCTTTGTCTGTTTATGTATAATCACAATAGAGATCTGCTACGTCGAAACATCAATTTCTGCGTAACTGATGAAGCTTCAGAAAAAAGCGAATTTGGACTCTAGTCAGGATTCTGTAGCGAAAACGTCCTTGTTACCCGACTTAAATACTTACTCGACTTCCCGGACGAGATTGAAGATTGCCCAGTGCAGGACACTGGTTTTTATTCAATTTTTCTCTATGCTACTGGCACCAGGCACCACCAATAGCGAGAAAGTCGTAGAACCAGCTAATATATTGGACACTTTAGTCGGTAATCAACAATTCAGCGTATTTTAAGGTCAGGATGAAGTCGTCAAACTACGTTTTTGCTGCAGAAATCAGACTTGAGTCCGAATTCTCTTTTTACTGAGGATGAAGCGTTAACGGGCGCTTGATGATCAGATCGTGTGCAAGAACATACCGAAATGTGTGATATCACAATTTTAAATAATAATAGGATGGCTAGCACCCATCTATCTTCATTGACTGAAACCAACAATCCCAGCAAAGTTGCTGGCCGGACCTATATTTTTGGAGAGTGTGATGTCAGTTAATGGGAGCGCCGATGAAACTACTCAAAACATCATGGATTAGAGATACACACCAGCCTTGCCGCCGTTAACTTCTAGGCTAGACCAGTCCCAGGAGCCTGCAAACTGTAGTTTAGTAACATAAGGGGAATGGGCGCTTTAGAGGACCTTTGCAACCCTTTCCGCAATTGATTGCGACCCTTTTTGCATCACTGTTCACTGTCAGTATGTTCGTAGGCTCAACAAAGTTGACCCCCTATGTAGATTCGGTTAAATGTGTGGTTTGGGAAGATTAGCGCTCGTTCCGTATTCACCGAAATGGTCACCCCGTTTCCTGGCGTTTTCAATGTGGCTGGGTAGCTCTTGATGAACAGTTAGCTTCACGAGCACCATATCTTCATCTGGAAGCTCACTTGATCGATGATGACCCCAAATCTGCGGGTACCAGTTGCTGTATTTCCCTGTGAAGAGTAAGTGGATGATGTACAATGTGATAGGTGCTTCAGCTTCACCGAATACGTGATGTTATTCACTGTGCTCCCCGTCGCAGCCGCCTTGGTCTTGATACGAAGTGCTTGATCACTTGAAGGAGAGCCAGTCAGTCGCAGGGATAGTGGCGCAAATCATCATCACAAACTTGTTAATAATAGTGTTGCCGGCAATCACTATTCCCGAAACAGTGACATCAGAATCGATGGAACCCTGGATAACGAGATGAGCCGTCGCTAGGTCAAAAACAGAGGAACAGAGACGAACAATCGAGATGCCATGTCCATTTGTGCAGGTGTTTCTTTGGAAAACAATGTTGGATCCTCGGTTGATGGCAAGACAGTCGTCCTGGGATGACGATAAGAATGGGTCATCGAATGGCTGCTCCCTCGACCAACCTGGTTGTGAATTGTGCTGAAGCGCATAAATGTCGGTCAAGCCGGAAAGGGTGGGATATCGAGCGTGAATTCGCTTACCTGTCTTGAATTATCAAATCCTTTGTACTGCAGTCGAATCCATCAGTGTTATGTCCTAATTATAAAAATTTTCAGACATATGCGACAGTGAGTGTGAAAAGGGACCCACCGGCAGATTTGCCTTTGCTTTTGGCATTTGGCGCATCCCCTTGGGCTAGCAAAGTTTGAAGCAGGTGAGGGGATGACTCGGATCTGTTCGTTTGTACTCACAGTTATCAATTACGAGATTTTTCATCACCAAAGGTGCGGGGTTAGACACCGAGTAGACGCGTGCAGGTGAGTTGACAACGGTAACACCCTACTTTGAATATCAGCGACCAGGCTGATTCTCTAGGTTCTGTGCTTACCGAATAAACTCCGGATATTTTGATTCTATTTAAGCAATAAGTAACAGCAAAAAATTGAAAATGAGCTCGGACGCACTTCATCATTGGGTTTGGCTTTGTTACTCCCCCATTGCCACCCAATCCATCCTACGAGAAGTTATGATATGATTTTCAAGAGAAATTAAGAGAAGGACATACCCAGTAAAATGGACCCCCTCCGTCAAATTTATATCCATTTCCATTGACTAACTATCGTTAATTTGGGGAATTGAAGAGAAGCAGAATATATCTTACAAGTTATTGAATTTCCGCTATCTGGTCGTCAATGCCAGGCAGAACCTTGGAATGAAATTGGACATTACCTCACGGTAAACAGCGGGCCAGCCCAGGTTTTATTCCCGAACAATATATTTCCGTCTGCAAGAGATGAGCTATTTAGTGCGCAAGCCGAGAATATGATCTTACACATGTTAACTGTCGTTCCCTCAAGGAGAGGCAGTACCAATGCTTGACCTGCTGGAACAGTAAATCCATTAAGGACCACATTCGTACATTTGACAGCATTCGAGACATCTGCCATAATGATCAGGGGGATTAGGCTTCAAGTTGTATGTAATTATAGCTTCTTACCGGAAAGAGAGTTGATAGTTCCAGTACAAGAGTTCTTAATCGTTGCAGCCTTGGTCAAAAAGAAAGTGGTCAAAGAGAGTGAGATAAGCAGCAGTCCTTTGATGCCCATGTTGGGGTTGGGGGAGTAGAATGGGGGACGCAATATTATGATCCTACTTTTAAGGCAGAAGGAGTGAAAGTGAATATTCGGTGTTTCTATGTGTTGAAACAAAACGAAGATGGTATGTTTCTCCCAGTTGTATATTACGGAGGTTATTTGAGAGGAGGGTTCAGCGGTTGCAAGGGCATTCCACATGCTACAGATCACAAAAGGATTAAATGACGTAGTAAACGCGAGCTTCGCAGCTGATGTGCCCTGAGACTCGGAAAATTTGGACATTCTAGAAGCGAAGCGCGTCAGTTCCTTAACACAAAAATAAGACATAATTACAGTAAATTTTCCGAAAGAATAAGTAGTACGAGGAAACCGTATGGCCTAATATTTTCAGCGCGATAAGCCTGTCCGTGGTTAAAGAGTTCATTTATTGACAGAAGGCGCCTGGCCTCAAGACCTGTACAACTCTATGAATTTAGGAGATTTGATTGGACCGGAAATCCCACATTATTGATCATCGATCAATCCGTGCATCGGGACTGCGCACTCAGCCTGGAAAGGCTTGGAAGAGCATTGAATATTGAGCGCTGAGCGGCTGACTACTGTCGCTATGAAAACAAAGGCACGTACTGTGGCCTGTGGGCCCGCTGCTCGGGAACTCTGAACCTTTCTCAAGTCAATCCGGGGGATTTAACCTGAACCTAAAGCAGGGCGGACGCTTCTGCATAATTGCCGGCGCCTATTGAACGGCTCGGCACTCATCGCCAGGTCGACGTTCCAACGATGTTCGATACATGCATACTCCAAAAATATTGAGAACTAAGAACTTGTGTCACCCATTGTACAGTGTGAAATTTCTTAAGCTACATAGTAGAACATTTTATACATCAGAAGATTCAGAACCACTGGAGATCTAGCAACGAGATAAGCGTATCTAGGCAGAAATAACGGTAAAGAAACGAATAAGCGAGGTCCTATCCCCATTGATGCATAATGTATTATCCGAACGCGGTCTCTAAGCCCCCC
>Ga0307517_10015258_pt1 | contig 10228 bp, 7 predicted proteins | sample 23_EM_MG_FD_194515 | JGI IMG/M metagenome (GOLD analysis project Ga0307517, IMG submission 194515) | Populus trichocarpa ectomycorrhiza microbial communities from riparian zone in the Pacific Northwest, United States - 23_EM | ecosystem: Host-associated > Plants > Roots > Unclassified | place...
CATAAGGACAATCTTTAATGAATAAAGCTTGCAAATCATTCCACTCCCCATGCATATTACTAGCATCATCATACCATTGACCTATAATACCTTGAATATTAAGATTATGATGAGATAAAATAGATGAAATCTTTTCCTTAAGAGTTAAAGCAATTGTATCTTTAATATGCACTATATCCAAAAAATATTCTCGTATAAATCTATTTTAGCAACAAACCTAATAACAAGGGTTATTTTCTCTCTTCTAGATTCATCTCTAGCTTCATCAACAATTAAACAAATTTTTTCATCACCAATCTCACGACGAATTAAAGACTGAACATTTCTAGTAAAGACATGCAAATTTTCCTTTTGAATTTGATGTGAAGTGTACTAAACATTTTGTGGAGCATTACCGAAAACTAGAATACCTACTTGATCATTGTATGATGCTAAAAGTTTTATCATTTCAAGAAAATTACTTGGGTTTTTTATTGAGTTTTTTTTTGTTACTTTTTTAAAATTAATTTTTATTTTATTTTTGTACTTTGATAATGAGTTGGTTAGGAACTGACCTTTGTATTTTGTTTTCTTCTATAGGGTAATCCTATTTTCATGGATTGAGTTATGGATTTGGGCTATTATAGGTTTACCCAAATTGGTTTTTTTTTTTTTTATCTTTTTTAAAATTGAATACTTTCTTTTCTTTTTTGTTCTTCAGTACTTGGTTTATTAGAATTGAATTTTCTAATTTATTTTTATTTAAATTCTATGGGGTTATTATGGTCATATGACTCAGGTTATAGGCTTTCCGAATTAATCCTCTTGATCGATTCATTATATCACCGTCTTAATTTTTTTTTTATAAAAATATATCGTTATGCATGATTTAATCATTTAAAAGTGTGTTGTTTAGTATGCATTAAGTTTTATATTTCCTAATATTTTATTTTTAATTTTTTATAACTAGAAAAAACTATTTGACCTAGCTCGGGTTAAGGAGCTAGTTTCAAATCTCATGGCCGTGAACCTCCACTCGAAGAAGTGGGTTGGGTTGATTTTTTTAGTACATACTTTTTAAATAATGGGAAGATTTATTTCTTTATTTATTTTAAGAATTTACTTGTTTCAATATAAATATCTTTCAAGCATAAAAGGAACCAATCTTATATCCATCAAGTTAAAAACTTCAATCCTTCCACTTTTTCTAGTCAGATTATGAATGTTCCGATGATTGTTGTCAATAAACTTCAATTATATTTTAAAACTCAAACTGAAACTCAAACTATCATTATATTTCTAAGAGTTTGTTTGGATTGTTTTTTAAAATATTTTTCATTGAGAAATATATTAAAATAATATGGTTTTAGTTTTTTAAAAATTATTTTTGATATCAGCGCATTAAAATGATTTAAAATACCAAAAAATATTAATTTAAAGTAAATAAAAAAATAAAATAAAAATTTAATTTTTTTAAAAGTACTTTTAAAACGTAAAAATAAATTATTATTTTTTTTGAAAAAATAAAACTTGGTACGTGGTTTCAATATATTAGATTTCATTGAAAAAACTACTTTTTTGAAAAAAATTATAGCACAATCTTATCTTTTCATATGAGTGGGTAAAGAACTTATTAGTAAACTAATAGCCAAGATTATACCCGGGTTTTGGACTAACCCAAATTTAATTTATTTAGGATTTGAATGATAAAAAAACCTAGTATAAAAATATAGTCAAAACACGGTTCCAAAAGTTGTTGATTTTTTTTTTTTTATAAAAATTAATCCATGTTGATCTATAAATCAGGCTTGCTAGTTATAAGCTTGCTTCGGGATGACCTGGATCAGATTATATAACCATGGAATATACAACGTCGTACAGGAATCCTTGGTTGAAGTCAATTCCATTTCCACAAGCAATCACACCCAATGACCTTATCTACAGACTGATCAGGTCTCCAAAAAGAAATATTTTATCCAAATCCGAAAAATCTGCTAATCATCAAACTTTCAGATTCTCTGCAACAAGAAGAGAAGCCACGTAACAGCAAAAGCCCTCTTCTGTTTCCTCCGTATCAAATCTGTTTTGATGATTTTGTCCTCTGACACTGCAGAGGAGACTAAACAACCAGCCATGAGTACTACTGCTGCTGATGCAAAAGCTGAACACTTTGAACTCAACAATGGAACCATACGTGTAACTGTCACCAACTACGGTGCCACCATCACTTCTCTCTATGTCCCTGACAAGCATGGTTCTTTTCCTTTCTCTTTCTCAGCATATGTTTCAGTATATTTTGTAGTTAGTTTGTTGGATTCTTTGTTATGTGTTTGAGGGGTGGTTGATGTAATGATTGTGTTTTTGTCTGGTTTGTAGGGAAAGTTGCTGATGTTGTCCTTGGTTTTGACTCGATTGAAGCATATGTGGTGAGTTTCAGTGGCTCCTTTTGTTTTACAGTGAGATTGTCCTTTTCGGTTGCTTCGGCTGCAAAAAGTTGTGGTTTTGACACGGTTTTCATGGAAAGTTTTGTCTGGCTCCTGGGAAAATACAGAAGTTTGGTGAACTTGAGGACTGATTTTGATTTCCCATTATTCTCTTTCTTTTTTTGGTGGGGTTTGCTTGATCTTGATTCCTCTACGAGGATTAATTTCTGAAAGATGAAGTTGAAATTTGCTGTGTTCTAGCATATTAGGGTTACTGATGATGTGATTTTTTTCCTTCTCTTGGTTGGTGTTTCAGCAGAAAGACAATGCGTCTTATTTTGGTTGCATTGTGGGTCGAGTTGCAAACAGGATTAAAGAGGGGAAATTCCATCTCAATGGGGTGGATTACTCTTTGCCTAAAAATAATGGGCCAAACAGTCTTCATGGTATGCTAGAATTAAATTCCTAATATTTCAATCATGCATGAATCAGTGCCAATCAGTTATGCAGTGATATGGAACAATCGTGTTTTCCTTTGATTAAGATTTTTAGTTCTGCTGACTGTGGCTTAGTGACAAAATTTCCCCCCTTGATAATGCCTACAAGTAAGACGAGAAGATTTGAAATCCAGCAACAAGCGTAGGAATCTCAATTTTGCAGTTCAAATTACTGTTCACTTCATGACACTTTCGTGTTAAAATTTCACTTGACCCAAAACATCTAGCTGCAGTTCTTCATAGGTGTTGAAAAGGGATAAATTGAAGAAAAGGTTGCTTATCGTTGCTTTGAGCCAAAAAAGAAGAAGCAGTGGCTTGAACATTTTGTATTAATAGTAGTTTGGTTAGTAAATTTAAGAGCTGCTTCCTAATCCATCCCTCTGTAATTTGATGAACTTCAGTCCTTGAATTGCTGAAGTTGTGATTCTTAATGTGTGGAATTTATTGTTGCACAAATTTTATGGATTAAGTGTTTCAAGTTATGATGAATACCTTGTTGGCATACTTTACAGGTGGGAATAAGGGCTTTGACAAAGTGGTTTGGGATGTTGTGGAGCAGAAAGATGGTGAGCAACCATCGATTACCTTCAAGTATGAAAGTCATGATGGGGAGGAAGGTCAGCTCATTTTCTGTTCTAATGATTTCCCTTGCATTTCTATCATATACAGATCAATTTACTGATTTTTTCTGTGATCAGGATACCCAGGGGATGTTATTGTGACCGCTACTTACACGCTTACTGCGAGCAAAACCTTGAGGTTGGATATGGAAGCAGTGCCTAAGAATAAGACCACTCCAATTAACCTAGCACATCATACCTACTGGAATTTAGCAGGTCACAGCTCTGGGAATGTGCTCGAGCATTTAGTTCAGATATCAGGATCTCAGATTACCCCTGTGGACAAGAATTCAATCCCAACAGGTGAACTCTTGCCAGTTAAAGGCACTGCTTTTGACTTCACTTCAGAGAAGAAAGTTGGAAGCTCGATTAGGGAAGTCCCTGGCCTAGGGTATGACCATAACTATGTCCTTGACTCTGGGGAAAAGAAGGAAGGATTAAAACACGTAGCCAAAGTGAAGGACCCTTCAAGCTCCAGGGTGCTGAACTTGTGGACAGATGCTCCTGGTGTGCAGTTCTACACTGCTAACTATGTGAATGGTGTTCCTGGGAAAGGTGGGGCTGTTTATGAAAAGCATTCAGGATTATGCTTGGAGACCCAAGGATTTCCAAATGCCATTAACCAACCAAACTTCCCTTCTATTGTTGTTGTACCTGGAGACAAGTACAAGCACTCAATGTTGTTTGAGTTTTCAGAGGAGTAATTTATTAACCTGTACCAAGGAGCTGCCAGGTACTTTTTGTATTAATTGATTGAGTTTTTTGGGTTTTTATGACAGAATTCTTAAAAAAATAAGTGAAATTTCATAATTTATTGACTCTCAGACTGCGGATAAATTCACTGTCTCCCTTCCTAAAACACAGCCACACCCAAATTGTTTGGCGAGCTGGTTTATGGTTATGATATATTTGGTTGTGAAAACCTTGAAAATTCTTATGAGATAACTAAATCTAGTACAGCAGAACACATTGCATGACAGATGGATTTGCCAGCTTTATCAACATTCTTCTTGCAAGTATGTTCGGATTCAATCAATTCCATGGATTCTTATTTCGCTGCTTTTATATTTGCTGTGCATCTATGTTGAGCGTCTATTCTTTGCTAATCTTTCCTATCCCAAGGTTGTCTGCCGATAGGATCACATGACCTCTCCAGAACAATGCCTTCACATAGAATGCGATCTTTATATCATGCAAGTTTTCTTTGGAAGAACTAAAACCTGAGTTGAGAAAACTCAGTTTGATAGGTGGCTAATATGCCTGAGAAAATAGATTCCATTATGGATGAGTTTTCTGCAAATCTTTTCATTTCCCAGTTACCATCTTAATTTTTTTTTTCTTCTAAATCCAGGACTGATACTCCTTCACTCAGCATGGGAAAATTCTATTATAGGAGTTTGTTACCAATAATTTTCACCATTGATGAAATGAACAGAACATGGTAGCAATTCTTCTTTCAGTATGGCAATCTGTCCAAATTACAATATTGTCGTGAAAGGGAAGTGTATAAAAGCAAAAAAATAAAATAAAATAAAATTAATGACAACCATCACTCACAATTTTGACACAGTATTTCAACCCAGATGACTTAACCAATGCAAAAAACTAGAAGGAAGGCTTAATCCTCCTTCCCCTTTCCTGTCTAAAACAAAAGAGTGTGATATGGAAAAGGTAAATACAAAGCTTAGTCTACTTGCAAGTAACCTAGCCAAAACCATCAAACCAGGTTACTTGTGCAATCCTTTTCGTCCTTCTCCTTTGCCTGGGAAAAGGCTGCTAGGAGGAGATGCTGCAAAATTTTGGGTTTTACACCTTTTCAGTAAAACCCAAAAGAGAACATTTAGAAGGTGGGGGAGACTTAATTTTTTTCTTTGTGCGTGTGGATATCATTCACCGACGGAAACAAACTAAAGACCAGGAATCCCCTGCTCCATCAGGAGATTTCCTGGTATTTTGCAGAAAACACAGTTCCTCAAACTTTCTGACCTGTTCTTGATGCGGAGCAAGCTTTCCTTCTCATCCATGAGAAAGGGATCTGGATTGTCAAACAAATTAGCTGTGTTGATATTTGAAATCCTATTGTATTATGATATTTTGTTAACTGAGATTTTAATTTGGAACTTGGAATGATTAGCAAGAAAAGAAAAGAAAATTTACCTCATCTCCTCTTTCATGGCTGGTAGGCGTAACTTCACTCCAGAGGTTCCTCACTCATGTTACTTACCCGTAGTTCCACCGCTCTAAGATCACGCAGATGTTTCAAGATCTCTTGGAGAAGATCCGTCCCCTTGTCTCCCATCTGTATTGAACTCATACAATGCTTCAGAAATTCCCTGTCTGCTTCAAGAGCTTGTAGTCTCTCATAAACATGATCTACCTCCTCTTCAATTACTAGTTTTTTTCTGTCTAAATCAAATTTGGGAACCAAAGAGTTTTCCATTCTGACAAATTCAGATTCAACATTTTCGTTGAATATAAACCCTTCTTCAGTTTCATTATCAGCAGCATCCAGAAGAGGGAGGAGGTTCTTTGCCATGGAACTCACTGTTTTCTTCTCAGGATAATCTCCATTCTTTGACAATTCATTTGAAATCCCATTTTCTTCTGGAGTGCTTATTTCATAGATCTCATCGAATCCTCTGACAGTATACTTAGAGGATTGCTCTTCCGAAGGCATATCGTCATTGTATTCATTAGCATCCAAATTTCGTAGCTTCTCCTCCAATGCCTTGAGCTGATCTAAAATAGACAGCCTCTCTTCCTCAAATTCAGCCAGGGGATCATCAAGAGCACTTATCTGCTTCACATAATCCAGTGCTATTTCCTGCAAATTTACGACTTCATCACTAGAAGTATTATTGCTACCAATTTCCTGGTTTTCGATACTGCTGCTACCATCTTCATCCTTCGCTTCACGATTGAGATCAATAGATAGCTCATCAAGATCCTCAGCACTGCTGCATGTAGCAGAAGAAGCTCTACTTCTTATACTTCCATTTTTTGTTCTTCTCATCATTCTCAGTTTTTCTTTAGCTTCATAGTCCAAAACCTTCTTGCGATACACTTCCAACTCTTTCTCAAGCTCTTGCTTCTCCTTTTCTCTCTTGACCATGAGCTCGTTTAGAAGTTGTAAGGCTTCCTGGTCATATTCAGACTGTTCTTCCATCATCCTCTGGTATTGCAATGCTTCCATTTGCATTGCTGCCTTCTCTTCTTGAAGCCTGTTTATCATAGCCATTGTCTGGTTTGCAGCTATTGCAGAGGCACTCCTCTCTTCCTCTAGTTCTGTATACAATGCTCCAAAAGCTTTTCTTTCAGATTTAAGTGCTGTTTTCAGCTGTTCAATCGTAAGAACTGGATCACCGGAATCCATCTCACTTACCACACTTCCATCTAAAGATTCCTCGGTCCCTGACTCTCGTTTCTCAAATATCAAAAGCTTCTTATGCAAGTAGTGAGCGCTGTCAACAGAAGTAGGTGTCTCGGGAAACTTTTCCTCCTCAGCTTCAGTAGACTCCAAATGCGAAGATAAATGATGATTTATACTCTCTTGGTTATTATCTGCTGACATCATTTTTTCTTCTATGGTAGTCGTTTCTCTGTTGTTTGGACCTAGTGTAGCAAAATCACAATAGATGTACCCCTTATTTGGCCGACCATTGTAATTAAATTGAGCAAGCATTATTAGAGTAGGTAAGAAATCGAGTTCTGCTTACCACATTCATTACTTTCAGGGGCATTGAGAATTTCTGCTTCATTGCCATTTACAGAAGAGTGATCTTCTTGCACGCACGGCGATATTGTTGATTCTTGATCTTGTGGTTGATTGATTGCAAAATCAGAGAGCTCTACGAAGTCCTTGGATTTGCTTTGCCCAGTCAACAAGTTGCAGTCATTATTTTCTTCCTCATGAGCTGCTTTTAAATTAGATAATTGCACAATGTTGGTTAAGCAAATAATGTTCAAGAAAAAAGTAGATCAGACAAGCAAGGAAAAAAGAAATGCAATGACTGAGATTTCCATAAATGAATAGTTATGCTATACCTGGAAACTCATCCGGCTCTTTGGTTTCCACCATATCCACATTGTTTCCACTAAGGGATAATGTTTGAGCTTCTTCTAGAGACATGACTTGTTTGCGTTCCTTGCTGTCCGGATCTTTTTTCATCTCTGTGCAATTCGAGTCTAAAGATTTGTCGCAGCAATCCATTGCTATATTCACGCTTTCAACTTCTGCGTAACTTGTGTTTTCTTCATTATTCATTTCGATATGCGATGCAGAATCAGTTGTTCCATTTTGATGAATTTCCTCGGCAAGTTCTTCCTTTAAGTTGCAGGATTCGTAAATTGCGGTGGTTGATGAATCAATCAGTTCAACAGGGATTAAACGATTAAAGTCACAGCCAAGATTTCTCTCCAAATGCAGATGGATGGTTTCAATGGAATTGTCTTTTCCAAAACAATATTCAATCATACTGTCATCAAAACCTTGATGAATAGAATTCATACCGTACGAGTCACGCTCCATAATATAAGCTTCCTTTTCATCACATTGCAAGTTTGTTTCAGACCGTGAACAGTGCTCCACTGCATCTTTGAGGCCAAAACTTCCACCATCAGATAGCATTTGATGTTCATCAGCAGCCTCTTCATGATCCTGTTGTCCTTCTCCATCATCTCTTTCAATCTCATTGTTGTCTTCATGGTCAGTATAATGTGCCAAGATATCAGGTTTGCTTTTTTCCTTGCAGTCAATTCCAATTTTTTCATCATCCATCTCTCCTACGATCAAATCTCCTTTCTTGCTGTAATTCAAAGAATCCCAGGAAGGCTTGAACAGCAAATAAGGAGGGTAGACATTGCTGTTTATGTTCTCATTGCAGCAAGAACACAAGACAATATTTTCACCATTTTCAATTGCATCCTTGCTTACCCAAGTAAAGAAAGCAATCCTCCTTGTCATTCCAGCAGACTGATCACTGTGATTTGGCCGAGAAGCCAAGCAGTCCATGCACATATTCTGTGTCTCAGCTAGTTTTTGATGATTTGAACAATAACTCAGTTTGGAAATCTCAGATGCATGAGTCTCACACACAAGATCTCTACAAGAGTTGGTGTTCTTTCCAGGCTCCAACACATGATCAATCCTGGAACACCAAGGGCAAGGCTTTTTAAGGCCAAAGTACTTGGCAAATCTGGTTATCATATAAGTGAATAAAGAGTTGAGGAGTAGGAGAAAGATCAAAATCCATTCAAGAACTGCATACACTAGAATTACAGTGAGTTTGTGTGTGTTTCTTTGTAGCATGGTTGCAAACTTGTTGCCTGCCATGGTTTCCTGCTCTTGTCTTTTGTTACACTCAGTGGCGAGAGAGAGAGAGAGACGTTAAAAAAGGGAGGGGATGAAGAATGCTTCTGTTGATCAGACACGGCAACAAAGGCTGAGCTGTGCAGAGAAGAGAAGCAATGATGCTTTTTCAGAATGATTTATTTTTTGCTTATAGTAACAGTGATGAATTGTAAAGCTAATAATAGCATAGGTCACGTTTATGGCACTCAACTCTTGGATAAAATCTTGCCATATATTTTTTATAATCTACCAAAACAATCATTTTAATTTATCACAATTGTTTTTAAAAAATCTTGACATCAAATCTCAGACTCATGAATCTCTTGCATTACATTTGTATATTAACTAGATAAGCTCACACGTTATGCTAAGGTCGGCTAAAGTTTTTTTTCAAATGCAAAAAAAGATATAAGGCGAGTGCTCATAAAAAAGCAAAAACAATTTGATATACATTTAATAATTTGACTGGGTTTAATAATCTTAGTTAATTTAAATAATACAAATTAAAAAATATAACAATAATAAATAAACTAACAATGTAAAAAAAAAAAAACTCGAGCTTATTTAGATTAGCATGTGAAATGTATATCAAAATATAAATCGATAACAACACAAGTATGATATAAATCATAATTATAAGATCTGATTTAACCCAAAACTCAGTTTAAAACTTGGGTTGTGAGTTGGGTTTTCAAGTTATGGGTCGATGAATTCATTTGAATTTATTGAGTTTTTTTTTAATAAAACAATATTATTTTAAATAAAAATAAAAAAAATTATTGGACGGATCTAACCTGAGTCATTAATTAACTTTTCGAGTTATTTAAATTTTATTTTTTCATGTTGTTCAAAAATAAATTCTGCTAAGATAAAACTCTAAATCAGTGAGTCGGCCATCAAGCCAGATTGGATTTGACAATTATGATATAGACTCACATAATTACTTCAGTATTAACCCTAATATCTATATAAACCAGGAAGGTAACGTGTACAAATACATTCTTCATTTTTGGCATAATCATGTAAATCGCATTTTCAGAAAGTATAAATTAGGATAAACAAACACTTGTAAATTGGCCATGGGGGGCCCACTTGAATTGATTTTGATTACACCATGCGGAAGGTGTGGCCCACATTCCTCCTCATGAATTGAGCTGGTGGGCCAGAGTTTTTGTAAATGGATTGGCCCACCTGCTACGACGCAGTTAGACAGGCGCTCTCTCTAGCATTTGATATTATTATTATTATTTTAGTAATTGAATATTTTATTGTATTTTAAATGTGAATGGAAAACTGGGCAAACAACACTGAGAATTCAACCCGCATAGCTTTTTTTCTTTAGTGTTTAACCAAATGATT
>Ga0307517_10015259_pt1 | contig 10228 bp, 7 predicted proteins | sample 23_EM_MG_FD_194515 | JGI IMG/M metagenome (GOLD analysis project Ga0307517, IMG submission 194515) | Populus trichocarpa ectomycorrhiza microbial communities from riparian zone in the Pacific Northwest, United States - 23_EM | ecosystem: Host-associated > Plants > Roots > Unclassified | place...
GGGGAATAAAGTATCATGTCATTAATAATTTACTTCCTTCCATGGTTAACTGTAGTCACATATAAATAGATCATTGGTGTCAGTATCACTATCTAACTAGAAAACCTTAATAGTTACCGAGACAATATTTTATACTCTATTCAGGCTAGCTGGAATAATTTGTTCAATTGTTATAAGCAAGGATTGACTCTTTGCATTCCCAGCCAATCTCTGTTGTTGTTAGTGTTCTTACCTACCTTGTATTGTCCCCACTATATACCCCCAATCAGTATCCATGAATGCCCATTGATCAATGTCTGGAAGTCAAATTACTTTTGCTTCTGTTAGTTTATTGCAAGTTATTTGAATGCGTTGTCATCGTCCACTTAATAAAGAATAGTTAAAATATGTAATTGGAGAGCTAGAGGATTTGCGTTGTCAGCTTTCACTTCATAATTAAAAGTTATAATCAAAATCCAACTATACATTGAATTTTGTTCTTGAGGGATGGGAACTGCATCTGTACCAGGCAAGAATATGTGAATGTACATTTTGGTTGTAGCAAATTTATGGATTTTTAATTTTACATGCCGCATTTTATTTATCAAAATACTGATTTGTTCTTTTTTCTGTGTTGGCATATACATTGCAGCAAGACGTATCCTTGGTCTGAAAATAGTGGACAAAATATGAGTCTAGCATGTCTTGCATGCCACAGCGTAGAAAGTCCATCACGCTCCTTTAGAAGCTACTCAGTCTCGAGCTCAGACAATGAAGGAAGATGTACAGCCATTGCCAACTGCATAACCAGGAAGCTATCTCATCCTCCTCCCAGAGCAAACTCTTCTTTTGCATCATCATCATCCAAAGTGAGCCCACAACCACTTAATCCAAGTAATGACAGCATGACAGGACCCCCACGATTAGTACGCAGTCGTGCTGTGAGAAGAGACCTTGTAAGAGATTGGAATTTTGATGGGGTTGTGATGGAGCGTTAACTACTTCAAGAAGGAAGACTACCGTAATCTTTGCTCGTATGATAGCATTAGAGATTTATCTTGCTGTCTTTCCTTGGACTTTGTTTGTTATGGATGCAGTTAAGCTCACTTTTCCACTTGACGAGTTTGCGTTTGTGATCATCTTAGGAAAATCAAATGCGAAATCTTGTTCATATTTCATTTCTTTTGATCTGCCGTTGCTGATCTTAAATTTTGTAGCTAAGTGGGTTTTTTTTTTTTTTTTTGCCAATGAAGCTTGAGTTTGGGTAGATAATGGTCCAGTGTTCGTAGAATTTTCCTGGCTTATAGCCTTGCTGCTGATTCTTTCTGTTTTTCTTCTTTTCATCTGGTCATTTGCCAATGGCTGTTAACGGTGAACAAGTTTCTTTAAAAAATAAATAAATAAATAACCTTGGGCTTAGCCCAAATAAAGTGGTCAATCACCATCCCATGCAACTGTTTATGATCATTATAATTTAATATTTTTTATTTAAATATATATTGAAATAATATTTTTTTTTAAAAAATTATTTTAAATATCAAAATGATTTAAAAATATTAATTTAAAACAAAAAAAATTAAAAAATATTTTTAAAACATAAAAACAAGTTGTTATATTTCATATCCACGACACTTTCATCGAAGTGGTTAAGAGTCTGTTGGGATTGTGGTTGTAGTTGTTTTTCAAAGTATTTTTCGTGCTGAAATACATTAAAATTATATTTTTTATTTTTAAAAAATTATTTTTTAAAATCAGCGTATTAAAACGATCAAAAACATACAAAAACAAATTATTCTTTTGCAAAAAAAAAAATTCGGGAACACGGTTTGGAATCATAAAATTCCTAACTCTATATTTTTGATACATACTTCAGTGTATTTTTTTAAATTACGAGAAGAATCTGTGTATCATCTAAGTATAAATTATTATTTTTATAGTGGATAACATCACATTTCTAGCAAATAGTCATGTAGATGTGATTGCTTTTCGAGCTTTAAATTTTTAAAATTGATTTAAAAACATTAAAAAAAAGGGATTAAGTAGGGTATCTCGCCAAGTTTCAGGCAAAGGTAGATGATGTATCCCGACATCTTGGATATCGGAGGTGAATGAGATAAAATACAGCGCCGACGCATTTTATCGCCATACATGTTAGTGATAGTTTGGTAAAGCATAGTTGAAATGTCTCTTGTTCCAATATAACTTTAAAAATACTTAATTAATTAATACAGTTATAATTTTATCGCCATACACGCGAGTTTGTTTATGCGGGGGTGGCGTGTGTTTTAAAGAATTTGACTTTTTTTTATTTTTTTATTTTTTTAATATATTTTTAAATAAAAAAATATTTAAAAAAATATCCATAAACCTTAACATGTTGTGTCAGGTTGGGTCTTTCATGTCCTTTAGTTTTTGGGTGCTGTGCTGCTGGGCCAGCCGAACAGCTCTTTAACTTTGTGTTTCACTTTTAAGTTTTTTCGGCCTCCAATGTTCTTACCTCTGTCGATTTCGTCATTGTATACTGTTGATTTATCTTTTCCACCCTTTTAAGCTTGGTTGTTGGATTTGTAAGCTTCTGGGATTTCTCTCTTCAACTTCCGCTACCATTTTGGATCGTTGTCGTCGTTGATATGCAGTTGATTTGGCCAATGCTGATTTGATATAACAGCTCTGAGCACGCTATAAACAAAAGCAGAGAATATGGGGACCAGTTTTGAGTTGTGGTTGTTTTCAGGGAGCACCTTCGTCTCTTCCTCACAGCACGGGCCTGGAAAAGCCTGAACTTGCAGCTGACACAATTAATGCTCTGTGTACTGCTTTGTCGAGTTCTTTTCTCTTGTCCGCATCTCCTCCTTTCATCCCTCCATTATTTTGCAGCTTGGGTTAATGCACTTCCTTTGGCTGAACATCATCATGTTCTTCCGCTGGTTGTGGACCCATCACCTGTACGTTTGGACTAGACCTTCTGGTCTGCGTAATTGGCTTGGCTTTAGCCATGGGAGCTTCATGTAGACTTCTTGACCTGCGCCTTCTATCTCAAGGACAGCAGCTTCCCCTCTATTATTCTTTCGTCCCGATCTCACTGTGCAAACCAGTTAAGTTTAAGCCACACTGTTCCTGGTTTCTCTTCTTCCAATTCCCCTGTCTCATCATATTTTGCATTCCCCCCCTCCCCTTTTGCAGAAACGACTTCATGGGTTCCTTCTCCACATGCTGTTGCTTCTCCACATGCTTGCATTTTCCCACTTATTTGGTCTCCACTGATTGCTCGCAGCTGTTATCTATTTTCTGTGGTGTGGTCTCTTCACAGGTATTTTTTAGCATCAATTCAGTGTTTCTGTTTGTATTGTTTCCTATCGCCTGCTAGCACAGAGTCCCCGCATCCTGTCTTGCTTCTTCAAGGCAATCAGTTCATTGATTATCATGTTTTATCTGTTATATCTTCGTCCGTTTCGTTTTCTGATCTGGTTGTTGCTGCTGTGATCGGAGGGGTTCCCAGGTTATTTCTCTGCATGCTTTATTTTTTTCATATAAATTAGAAAAGTGAAATTATTAGTTTTTAACAAATATGATATATATTTTAAAAATGAAACTAAAAATGAATACAATATGTTATATAATAAAAATATGGAAAAACGTTTTTTCCCAGAAAAGTTGAAGCTTCTCCAATATTCATTAACATTAAATATTTATAAGATTATAAAGAAAATAAAACTAAATTAAAATATTGTTCCATTGTTTTCTATCGTGGATAAAGAGAAATTGCTACAAGGCAATTGTCTCTGTATCTACAATAGAAGAAATAGTGAGATCATGTTTTGATTTAGTTTTTTTTACTAGATTAGATTGGAGGCCGCCTTGCACTGCAGTTTGGATAAAACGCAGTTGAAGTCGTTTGGATAAAGAAAAAGGACGCATACTGTTCTTTGGGTTCCATTTCTTTTTTGCGTTGGAAACGCAGTATTTAAAATGCAAGAATTCCTTGTTTTTTTTGCACTGTTCATGTTAATTGCACTGTTTAATAAATAGTACAAATAACATGAACAGTGTATAGTGACGCACTGTTCATGTGAACAGTGCAAGAGAATTGCACTGTTCATTTAAAAAATAGTGAGTAGTGCAATTCTCTTGCACTGTTCACATGCACTGCGTGGACATTTTTTTTTTAATGTGTTAATTTTTATTTTTTTTAGTGTGTTAATTTTTTTAACATTTTTTTTATAAAAAAAAAACTAGTTTAGAGTGAATTTTATACATGATAATATTTTATCTAATTTTATTACACGCTAAAAAATTATGAAAACTATAGTTCTTGTCGGATGTATTTCGTACGTAATGAAATTATAGATGGTTTCATGGAATAATAAAAAATATTTTATATAAAGTATGATTTATTTCATGATATAATAGCAATAGTTAAATCCATAATATTTAAATTAAAAATCATCAATATTAATATATATTTTTTAAAATTATTTTATAACCTCAATTTTAAAAGAATTCTTAACCAAACACATTAAACTACTTTTTATTCAACCTTAATTTCAACCACAGTTTTAACCAAACACCTATTTTTTCAAACCAACCTCAACTAAAAGTACTTTTTATAAAACAATTTTTTTCAAACCATAACCACAACAGCTACCGCAATACCAAACACACTCTTACACTATAGTTCAACCCAGATTTCTTCCCATGTAAAAAATAAATGCTTAGGCAACATATGTGTTTGTTTTCGTGGTTGCTTCTACGTATGAAGCAAATCATAAAAACAAAATGTTTGGTAAAATAGCAAACGTTATTTACTGTGTGTGGGACCCACCATAATTTACGTTTCAAACACGGGTTAGCCGAAAGCAACATCGATCTGCTTCTCCTTTCTTGCCGCGTCTGTGCAGGGTAAATTAATTCTCTCTGCACTGTTCACTTCAAGAAGTGAATAGTGCCAGGTGAATTTCACGTGGCACTGTTCATGTCAACAGTGTCTCCACTGTTCATTGGACCGTGTCTGACCCGGTAAAAAAAAAATCTATTTTTTAATTGTGTTTTACTCGAAAAACTAGTGTTTAATATTATTGAATAACACTACATAAATTAAAAGGAGATCGCATGATGACGTAACATTTGCAGAATTTGATTGCAATTCCAATTTTGTTTCTAATGATAATTTACCTGATTTTGTTGCACGCTCAAAAAACCATGAAAATTGTAGTCCTTATCGAATGAATTTCATACGTGATGAAATTGTAAATAAGTTAATGGAACAATAAAAAATATTTGATATAAAATATTATTTATTTAATGATGTAATGGTGGTAGTTAAATCTACAATATTTAAATTAAAAACCATCAATATTAATGTATATCTTTTTTAATTATTCTATAACCTTAATTTGAAAAACATGTTTAACCAAATATATTAAATTATTTTTTATTCAACCTTCAATTCCAACCACAGTTTTAACCAAATATATATTGTGGTCATTTGATATTGTGGTTGTGGGTGAGGTTCACCCACAACCACATATATTGTTGTTTGGTTAAGCAAAAAACGCAATTTTTTACTGGTAGGACCCACCATAAATTGTGGTTGTGTCGTAGGTTTACCAAAAGCACAAGAAAACAGCTCTTTGCCGCTTCTTGCGCGGAGCAATCACATGAACAGTGTAGTCATGCTCCACTGTTCACGTGAACAGTGGAGCATGCCTCCACTGTTCATGTGATTCCACCGGGCAAGAAGCAGCAAAAAGTTATGTTCCACTGTTCACGTGAACAGTGGAGACATTCTCCATTGTTCCGGCCAGATCGGGTCCGGTCCAAAGTTAAAAATGCATTGAACCGGGTCCGACCTAGTAAAATTAAAAAAATATTTTTAATTGTGTTTTATTCGAAAAACTAGTGTTAAACATTTTTCAATGACAAAGATCGCTTGATGACATAGCATTTGCAGAATTTGATCGCAATCCCAATTTTGTTCCTGATTATATTTTACCTGATGTTGTTCCGCTTTTAAAAAACCAAGAAAATTGCAGTCCTTGTCGGATGTAGATAGTTTAATGGAACAATAAAAAATATTTTATATAAATTATTATTTATTTCATGATGTAATAGCAATAGTTAAATCTACAATATTTAAATTAAAAACCATCAATATTAATATATATATATTTTTTAATTATTTTATAATTTCAATTTCAAAAGTATTCTTAACCAAACACATTAAACTATTTTTTGTTTAATCTCAATTTCAACCACAGTTTTAACCTAACGTACATAAATACCAAACTAACCTTAACCAAAAGTACTTTTCATAAAACAATTTTTTTTCAAACCACAATCACAAAAGCTACCACAATATCAAACACACTAAGTAAGGCAGGTCATTAACTTGAATATGTTTTTAAATAATATGAACAAAAAATATATAAAAAATAAATAAATTAAAAATATTGGCAATGTAAAAAGACCCAGAAAAATGAGTCAGTCTCACTCGGGTTAGCGTATCAAATTTGTGATTTGGTTATGATACCTGGGTAATCCTGTCAAAAACAAACTAAATAAAACTATGAACTCAGTTATCAAACAATCCAATACTAAAGTGCGAAACTAGAAAAAAATTAATTAAAAAAAAAGCTATGGAAAAATAGAGTAGCCAACCCGAATTAACTCATTAACCTCACAATCATAGACACAAAATTGAGATAATCTCATGGAAAAAAGATTGAAAAAAAAAAAGAACGAAGACTAATTCTCAATAAATCAAATGTTAAAAAATGAAATTAATTTTTTTTTAAAAAAAAAAAAAAAAGAACCTAACCTCAAAGAAGGTATATCCTAAAAAATAATGAAGAACACTTCAAATCTTCAAGATGCTAAGAGATAAAATAGATGAAATTGAAAATATATATATATAATAAAAAAATTCAAAACTAAAGAAATAACAATTATAAGAATGAGAATTAAATTTGATATAAAAATAATTTGAAATCAAATGCTGAAAAAGTAACGGAAAACAAAATTTAATTAGAAAAATGATTAAGAATAAACAAACAGTAATCAAAAGAATGATAATTAAATTAAACTAAATGATGAAGGGTGAAATAAAAAAAAAACCACTGAAAAAAGATGGAAAAAAAACAAATAGCTGTCAAAAAAATAAAGATCAAATTGAAAATTAAAAACAAATTAAATTATACATTTATATTTTGATAAGGGAATGAGAGAGAAAAGAGGGAGGAGAAGAAAAAAATACACCATAACCCAATCATTGCGTCTTCATGCACACATGCGGCACCAATAGAAAGAGGATGGTAAGACGCTTCTAACACCATCTCAAAAAGCAATGCTTAGAGGTGGGCCGACACCGCACTTGCCACCTAAAAGGTATGGGTGTCGACCATGCACAACTTTAAAAAAAAATATCTATATTATTTAAAAAACCAAATCACCCCTCTATCAATTGTTTATTGAAAAAAAAAAAACTAACAAGAAAAGAAAAAAAAGAAAAAAAAACTCTACATTATACCTTAAAAACGTAAAAAGAATTGCTCACGTGCAACATTTTGAAATATTTTGCTTTTTAAGACAATTCAATCATGACATTGTGTATTTGGAAGGTAAAAAAAAAAAATTATCTACAATTAATTTTATAATAACTAAATAACCCTTAAAAAAAACCATTCTATCCCCAACTCTAAGGCTACATTTTACTTTATTTTTTGATAAGGAAAAATGATAATTATATTGTTGTAAATAATAATCTATATCTAAGTGCATAGTGAATTCTCTATTCATATTCATTTTAAGTTATTTTGTAATAATGCATTTTCAACTATTCTGTTTTTTAGTTCTTTAAAAATTATATAGTTATGATCACTATTTTTTTTTCTTTTCAATTTTAAATTTTTTAAGTTATGTTGATATTGTTTTAAATTTTATAATTTATTTTTATTTGTATACTCTTAACATATTCATGATGGTGAGAAATATCATGATATTAAACTAAAAGTTGTTATTATAAAATAGAGTTTAATTTATAATTAAATAAGTGAAAAAACATGTATAAAAGTTATCACTTAAAGAAAGTATTTTTTGTTAATCTCCATTCCAAAACATGATCCTTACAAATATCAAAGATAATATTTTTAATTGTTATAATCATAATTTCATTGGAGTTTATTTAAATATATCTCTGTAATATATAAAAAAATTGTGAAATAAGATATTGCAAATTTAAAATGCTATTATAACTATTTCAGCCCTTCTCTAGTTCTTGAAAAATTACACATTCACGATTCCTATTTTTTTTTCCTTATTCAATTTTATTTTTCTATAGTATGTTAACATGGTTTTAAATTTTATAATTTATGTTTAATTTTCATGTTCTAGTTAATCAAGGTGGCAAGAAATGTTTTTATATTAAATTAAAGATCAATATTATAAATTAGATTGTAAGTTTATATATTGTTTTTTTAAGAAAAGTGAGATAACATGTATGGAAGTTAACACTAAAAAAAATTCCCTTTTGTTTTTAATTGTTCATGGGCATGGAAAATTAGATTGTATGTTTGATCGCTATTGTTTTAGGTTCTTACATTTTAGTCCTAAATTTTATTTTTTTTACATCTTAGTCCTTAGATGTTGAGTTAGGAGAGAAAAAGTCGACGGAAAAAGGGATAGAATAAATGGTGTTCGATCAACTATATTTTAACCACAAAAACTATTAATCTTAGTCAATTAGTTCATCTTAGAAAGAGTTCAAAAGAAGTGATTTTTCTCTTTGAACATGTTATAAAAAATAAATAAGGGCCTATAAATTTATTTTTTTAATCAATTGGATTTCGAGTTTTAGAGTGATTAGAGGGTTTTGGAGGATTGAAAACGAGTTATTGGGATTTTTAGGGTGTTTTCATGTAAAAATAGGTTGAAAATTGAATTTTTACTGTTTAAAAACTCTAAACCCTAACTTTTTTTCGGGCATCTCTAGTGGTGGGAATTTCAACCAGAAAACAACACGTTATTTGTTAAACAAACAATGCATCATCTCCTATATTAAAAGAAAAACCATGTAATCCCCTTTCAAAGAAAAAAAAAAAACCCTAAAAATTATGTATTAATCTAATATAAAATATCTTTTAAAGAATTTTTTCATGAAAATAAAATATTTATTTTTTATTATAAAATCTTTGTATTATTTTCTTAGATATACTGTCTTATATATTTCTATATAAGTGCATTAAAATATTGATTCATGATATTTTTATTTTTAATTGAAATTTGTTTTCATAGTCATAATAATTTTTTATTTATTTTTCATAATATAATTTTTCTCATTTCAGTGTATATGGATAATATTGCTAGTAAAAACTACTATCACACAAAAATATTGTTGTCATTTTTTTTTTTCATCTTGTATAATTTTTTATGCAATTTTGTTGCTCTTTCTAAGAATTAAAAAATTTAATTTTCATGATGTATAGAACACCCTAGAAATTTATATAACAACCATAGTTTTCTGGTGGCTTGCCCGGTCCAAGGCCTGGGTTCCGGGTTTTGACCGAGTTACCTGGTCAATTTTTTTTTAAATCAAAACGATATCGTTTTAGAAAAAAATCAACGGGTTGCAATCGGGTTTTTGACCGGGTCTTGCCGGGTCAACCGGGTTACTGGGGGGTTACACCGGGTTTTTTCTTCTTCTATTTTTTCTTCAACCCGACCCGGTTTCAGTCCCGGGTTCTAAGTTCCGGGTTGATCCACCGGGCCGGACCGGGTTTCAAAACTATGATAACAATAATACACAAATGTATTGTGATCATTATTATGATTGTTCTATTGTTTTATACAATATATTATAATTTAAATATATTTTCCAATTTTCTCAATTGAGTTATCAATAAATTATTTAAATTAACATGTTTTTTAATTTTCTTACATTAAATAACAACCGTAAATGAGGTCGAAAATTAGAGTTATAAAATGCAAAGCATTTTTCATTTAGCAAACAGACCCAAATCATAAGAAAATTGAATTAAAGAAAGAAAAAAATATTGAAATTCAAATGACCACAGTACCCTTCTTCCCCAAATCTGGAAAACTCCACCACCCCTGCAAAAACCACCTCTGTCAAAGCAGAAAGCAAAATTGCCAGACAAAAAAATGCCGCCACCAAAGACCACCACCACCACACTTCCATGCTCAATCCCAACTCTCTTCCTCGCTTTCACTACCCTCTCTTTCCTCTGCTTCTCCC
>Ga0307517_10015261_pt1 | contig 10226 bp, 11 predicted proteins | sample 23_EM_MG_FD_194515 | JGI IMG/M metagenome (GOLD analysis project Ga0307517, IMG submission 194515) | Populus trichocarpa ectomycorrhiza microbial communities from riparian zone in the Pacific Northwest, United States - 23_EM | ecosystem: Host-associated > Plants > Roots > Unclassified | place...
ATGAAGGAGAAGAAGAAGGTGTTTACCTGTTGTAGGGGTGCAATAGGCATCGCCGGTCTGACATGCAACTGGTGGTGATACCGGTGGAGGAGTTGATGGCTGCGGTTGGTTGTTGGAGAAAAAAAAAGTTTGTAGAGAGAGAGAGAGAGGTGGTGCACTCACCACGTAAGGTGTTCGGGCAACGACTTATAGTGGAGATGGTGGTGGTCAAACCAATGGTAGGAGTGGTGGTGGCCGAAGGCCGCAATGGAGAGAGAGAGAGAGAGAAGAGAAAGTTCACGGTGACAGTAGAAATGGGGGGGGGAGGCTGATTGTTTGTTGACTTTGGACCTAATTTCCTCCTCCTCTAGGCCATAAAATCCACATCTATTTATATAGGATGGAGGAGAGATGTTTGGTCTCCACTGGTACCAAATCTTGACCCTTGGTTCGACCCAGAAGGATCCCAACTATTGGCTGAAAGTAGTCATTATACACTGTCAGATTTGTTGTAGGAAATGGCTGGTCAGGTTGGCCACTTTGGGGTGGTGCCACAACCATTATGGCATCGATAAGCCAGAATGAATTACACTGGCTTGTAGTCAAATGTCAAGTGATCATTTTGTGTAAGTCTGTCCCATTTTATCGAGAAATGAAGCGTTAAACGCATTGGGAAGGCGAAAACCTAATCAGCCTTTTCGACTGAAAACTTGAAGTAGAAGATGACAGTTGCAACAAAATAACATCGTTTTGGCCAATTTCGATTTAGTCATTTGATTTGTGATTTATTCCTAATTACACCCTTAATTGGCTTCAAAACTTTTAATTTTGTGCAATTGTACCCTTGAAGAACTTCAATTTAAGCTCTAGATTTCAGTGTCTTTTTCATTTTTGATCCTTGATTTTGGATTTCTTCAATTTAACCTCTAATTGACCATTATTCTTTTAAATTTTTTCAATTTCACCCATGATTTCATCTGTTTAGATTCCTAGAGTTCGGTGCCTTTTGCAAAATGATCATTGGCTGCAAATTTCTTTAATTTAACCCTTAATTAACCCCAAAACTTTAATTTTCTTGTGATTTTACCATTGATTTCAATCAACTGACTTGGTGAAAGTTAAATTTGGTTTCCTAAGATTCCAATCTTCTCAATTATGCCCAAATTAGGCTAAAAAACATAATTTTTCACTAATTAAACCTCTAATAAAATTAATTTGACCCATTTAAAGTATAATTAGTTCTTGCACTTAATTAAATCCTTCAATTGGACCCAAATTAATTCCTAAACATAATTAAACTTTAAATTGGCCTATGATTAAATCAAATTGGTCTATTAAAAATCTAATTATGTCTTTAGGTTAAGTTTTATGCAGATTTATCCAATAATGACTTAATTTGATCTTAAATCTACATTGTCTCTCTAGTTTTGAGTAAAATAAGGTATAATTTGGTTCTTGATTTTGTCCAAAATTGCAGCTTGATTTTTTCTTCATATGAAATCCTCCCAGGTTGCTTTTGCTAAGATGCCAGTCTTTATTTTATTTTTTTGATTTTGAAAAGAAAAAGGTGAATTTAGGGAATAAACCAGAAATGAGTTATGACAATAGGCATGCTCTTCATACTCATAGTAATGCTCACCTTGATCATTGTCCAAATGTAGATGCTTAACATGAGCAGACGAACTATCACTTTGAGTGCGTGACATCCCTTGTAATAATATCTGTGATTGATGTGAAGTTATATAAGTTTAATATGCTTAACAAAAATATCATAATATATCATAACATGACCTAACAAATTTTTATACATATGTTGTCGATTAGGACATGTTTTTCTATTATGCCATGTGTCATTGCATATACCATACCTATAATGTGCATGACCTTCTTTTGTATCCATCTTGTTATGCAAACAAGTAAATATTTGTCAACCACATTCTAATTTCCATCTAGATGAGTTTGCTTCACTCGAGGTCCAATGTAATCAGCCCATTCTAACTCGTTTAGTAATGGATGAAATGATATTCCATATGCTAATCTGTAGCTCTAAACTGTGTAATAACCATCAATAAACTGTGTGAAGTCTAAGTGATTCTCGGCACAACATGTAAAAACATGTGAACATAGACAATAGAATGTCTGTCATTTACCACATGTGCATGTTCTATCATTCAACCTAACTGCTTGTTTGACTTCTTTCACACACCCAGCTTAATAGGGGTGTTAACCTACAAAACCTGCTCTTCATAGTCAAACAACATTGCAATATGATATCTTGATCTATCGTTGCTTATTGTCAATTCAATCTAAATTGCAGAAGGCCAAATTACTCCACTTTAAATGACATCATTAGCTTCACATCTTCGCTTGACCTAATAACCATTACATCTATAAAATGTTAATTGTACCAGAGTAGAAATAGGCATTGCATGAGCATTTTTCAGAACATTATTAAATGATTCTGAAAAATTAGTTTTCATTTACTATACTGGTGACCATCATCATAACATAAAGCCATTTTTCTTTTGGCTCCCTTTCAAACCATTCTTTATATACTTGGTTCAGACTACATATTTTTTTACACCACAAATTAAATTTGTGTCTAGAAGATTCATAACACATCCTCATTAAATTTGTTTGGTAGATGGGTATTTGAATTTATGGTTGAAGTTGCTAACAAAATGTCTAACATAATACTAATGGTATCCTAAAGGTTGACACCAAATTTATGCTACTCCATTCTTTATGCCTGCATATCTATCTAATATTATATATATACCGGTTCTCTCACCTGTAACGTATCTTTATAAGTAAAACAAAAACATCTCCAATTGTCATTATTTTCTTCATCAACAATTGCAAAAGCTAACAAGAATATCCCATTATTCATATTAAAAGCAACTACAATCAATACTTCTCATCATATCGCCCTTATAAATGTGTCCCATCAACACTCATAAGTGGTTTATAGTACTTCAGACCTTCAGTATAAGGTTCAAATGACCAAAAAGCTCGACAAAAAACCATTGAACCATCATCAAGATTTTCTTTGTGTGTCCAATTAACAACTATTCCAGAATTTGATTCCTTTATTGCCAACAACAACCTAAACAATTTCTCAAAAGACTCAATCACCTTTTGTTTTGCAACCCATGCTTTTCATATGATATTTTATACTTGTATTGCAATTTTATTTCATCTTGTATGCTTGTAACTGTTATTGAAAGATTATACATTATAATGGTTGATATAGCATTAACAATAAAATTTGCCTCATGTTATTGGTGGTCTTTATGGACAATGGTCAAGATACATGAGTGTAACCTTTTTAACTTTGCCATCTCAAATAAATCTGACCTTTTTATGATTGAACAAATATAGAGTTCGACTGTTGAACTCGATACTCAACCTAGTGTGTAATGTGCCACCGTTTAATGACATTAACCAATTTATTTTTACTACTAAATGCTTAACCAATCTCCAAATCAGACCCTCTTAGCATACATCTATGACTAAGTGCCCAATTATATGAAACAATAAAACTAGACCTAGAAATATCTCTAAATTCAGGAGCATGAGGAATAATTTCATCATCAATATCATTATCATTATCAACATCAACATCAACATCATCATCTTTATTTTCATTAGGCCCAGAATAGTCAAATATATTTTGATCAATAAAATGATTATCAAACATAATATAATTTATCATTTGAAGCAAATCATCCAACAATAAATTATTTTTACCTCAACCAACTGAATTTGAAGGACCAACAGAAGTTAGGACACACATAGATTTTGGTTAACTACTCATATACAATATCATCATGTTCAAACCATTTTGAATGAAACAATCAATCATTATCTTAAAACTACCATCACATACAATTGGTACAGGATAATACTAATGTTCATCAATTTAACACCTCCAATTTATTTCAATATCAATATCATTATAATTCCACCCAAGTCCATGAAAAATGATTTCTTTCAATTCTACATATGACATGTCTAAATTACTAGTTAACAATAAAATGCTCCCGTCATTGTATGTGATACTACTGTTCACTTCAGGAACAATATTACCATCGTAATAACATAACATAACATAAATATGTTATTAGATATTCTATATATATAAAAAAATTGTTGGTTGTTCACTTTCAATTCTACATATGACATGTCTAAATTACTAGTTTGATTTTTGGTTGTTTAAATGGAAAATTCTAAGTAATTAATGAGTTTTATTTAGAGAGAAGTGAGGGCATTGGTGGTTTTTTAATGATATAGAGATAATGTTTGTGTGTTGTTGTTCTTCAAAATTTTAATTGATGCTGTGCTTATAAAGTGTGATATTTAGTTAATGTCACGCTTCAGAAGCACGACAGGTAGTTATCGTGTTTCAGAAGCGTGACAAGGTCAAACTATTTTATCATTTCACCATATCTTTTTCAAAGAGTGTCATTCCCCTAAATTTTTTAAGTTTACTATGCTAATTTGACAAAAAAAAAAAAACCTTGATAATTTTCACAAACCTACCAAATACTAATTATGCTTAGCTATATATGCCAAAGATTCCATCGTTTTTGTTTTAAAAAGTCTTTAGCTAGACTTCATCATCAACTAAGTGCTGGTTTGTTGTTAGGGTCCAAAAATTGCTAAGGGAGGGGCAAGTTCTTTGATTGTTTTTTCACTTGTGCTATCCAAGGCTTTTTTATGCACAGTTCTGTCCTTTTGGCATATAGATCCTTGTGATCTCTTGTTTTCCTTTTATAGACTTATTCTGCTTATATGTATAAGAGCTGGTTTAGCTACGCGGTGCTTTTAAGGTGTAAACTGCAATTTGCATCTCATAGACAAAAAAAACCTAAATCAACCAGGGCAAATTATATAGTTTCTATGATCTTTAATGCATGTGATCATCTTATGCATCGAATATATATGTTCATAAGAGGGCCGGTTTCATATCCAATGGGATATATGCAAGGCTTTATTCTGATTCTCTTGTTTGCCTATATATTATTAGGTGTTTTCATGCATTTTATTGCCTATAAAAAAAAACAGAAAAATTCTCTTTTTGAGGTTGGTCCCTCAGTCCCCTCACCTACCAAAGAAACAAATGCAACAATCTGTGCATGCTGCCTTCATATGAATGTTGGCTTGTAAAAGGGGTCCAGCCCCCCCTGCAATTCTCTATAAGGTGTATTAACCTTTGTCTCCAAATGGCCCCCGGGTATCAATCATATATGGCATTTTGATTCTCTGACCTTACACTGAACACACTTTTAGATTTTGAGAGAGGGGAGAGGCTAACACATGCACATTTGTGAGGACAAGCACTAGAAATTTTGGGGAAGGAGATGAATTGAACCAGATTAAATATGGCTACGAACCAGAAGCAGTGAATTTGCCTTCTCTTTACACTTATTAGAAGTAAATGAATAGAGAGAGGTCGCTTCTAGCTTGAAACCTGTGTATTTGAAAGCCGCCAAAATATTAATCTCTAGACACAAACTTAATTTGTAGGCTAAACAATATTCATTACAAGGAATGGAAATTACGTAGACTAGTAATCAAACCCTAATATACATTAATTTGTATAAGTCATAATAGCAAACTAATGGCATTAGGAGTAGATTATATGTGGATATATTACGAACAACATCAAGTATAACCTACCTATATATGTGCAGTCCATTAGTTACTTAAATGGATTATTGTAGTCTCTGTTTGATTCTGGCATTTGATTCCAATCCCATATCCTGTCTGGAAAGGTGGTTGGTAGCAAGTTTGGTAGCATGTTGAAAGGCAGTGACTGCGATTGTGGTGCCATACTAGAGAGCGGTGAGGGTTGGTGTTGTTGAAGAAGATAAAATTGCTGCTGCTGCTGCTGACCAATGTCAGCTTGTTGGTAGTTAATTAGTCTATGAAGATCATCATAGACTGGATTCGACGACACTGAAGATGTGACAGTGAAGAGGTTAGGGCAGTTGGGGACTAAAAAGCTGCTGGCAGCTTGCTTGGTCTGGTTTAGAAACATTCCTTCTTCTACTGAAGCCGGCAGTTCAATTGAGGTACTAATTGGATGGTATGCATTGATGTTATGCTGGGAGAGTCCAAGAGCTGTTGTGACATCTGAGCTACCGCTTGCATCTGTTTCACTCATCTTCTCCATTTCAATTTGCTGTGATGATTGTCCCAAGAAAGGTTGAAATCCTTTCACCGTAACATGACTCTGGTGTTTCTTGTCAGATTGAGTCCCCCTCGATGAGGATGCCCGTGATGGAATCGAACGAGGGAGAGATGGGTGATCTTCTATCCCAGCTCTCTTGTAGACGCAACAAAGTGATATCTCAGCCTGAAATTTGTTTTTTAAAAAACAACAAGGAAACTTGTGAAAGAATCAATGACTAAAAGAAGGAAATAACCAAAGGAAGAAACTTCGAACACCAAAATAAATTGTAGGCAATGAAAATTTACCCCACTCTCGACAATGAGCATTGATTGCAGTTATGAGGGAGCATTAATGGAGTAGAATTCAATACATAGGGAAGCTTTGTGGGCAATTGAATTAAAGTTCATGCATGCTGATGGTACCATTATAAATTTTGTGAAGGATCCATTAAAGAGATTGGAACTTAAATGTCAGTATTATTCCTAGCAATCTTCTTCTCCTTGTGCCTTTATTTCTTCCGGCTGGCTTACAATATTTATGCACCTTTGGTACTTCTCTTAGCTGGCTAGAAAGCTAGCATATATATATCTATGGTGTGCTAGCTATGGATCGATCTATAGCTTAAAAGAAGATTACTAGCAAGCTGCTCAATTGCTTAAATTGAACAATTCACTCTGCACGATTGCTTAGAAGAAGAAGATTACTAGCAAGCAGCTCAAGTTAGGATGTATCAACTAGAGCTCTAGGAACTAGCTAGGGTTAATTACTGAAGGGAAAGAAAAGGGATTGAAATTCATGGAAATATGTAGTTTAATTCGTGGGTTTCATTTTTTATGATTTGAGATCAAGAAAGCAAAAACGATGATGAGAAAACAAATAAGAAGAATATTGTATTCATAGGATTCTTGATCACAATCAAGAAACAAGGGAAAGATTCGTAGCTAGAAGATCAAAACAGGAGGAAGCCTAGGCTAGATGCTACGGGCGCGTTGAATTGCAACCGAAGATGATATAGTAAAATCAAGTACCTTTTGGTATCGCTCAGTTTCATGCTGTGGCAACCGATATTCATTCATGATCCAACTAGTTCGGATACCCTTAGGAGCTTTCCCGGAGTAGAAAACTAGGGTTTTCTTTAAACCAATTGATCTTGAATTCTCAGCTCGGATCATCCGGTCAGCTCCTGTTGCCTTCCAGTAGCCTGAAGTGGTCACACGATTGGGACGATCCCCGTTTCGATATTTCCTGTCTCTAGGGACATAGAAGAACCATTCTTTCTCTCCAATTGCAGCCAAAGCTGATCAGCAACAAAACATATAAATATATATACATCATCTATCATCATTCAAATTTGAAACTAGTAGTTTAGCTATGGCACTTGACAGAATGGAAGAAGAAGAAGAAGAAGAAGAAGAAGAAGAAGAAGAAGAAGATGATATATAAAAGAAGGGGATTAGCATATGGTATACCAGGAAGTTCCCAAGGGTCATAGCTATAAAGATCCAAGAAAGTAATGAGCTCGACATTGAAATGTTTGCCCTCAACCTTACGGCGAAGGTAGAACTCAATGAGTTCTTCTTCGGTAGGACGGAAACGAAAGCCAGGCATAACCATGTCATGCTCATGATCATCATCATCATCTTTGTTGTTGGTGTTGTCGTTGCTGTTGTTGTTTTCATCGTTGTGGCTCATGGTTGCTGCAATTGCCATAAACTAGAAAAGACTAACAGGGAATTAAGGATAGAAATCAAATCCAGTTGGGGCTTGTCATCCTCCTCTCTTATTTATACTAGTTGAGAGAACTGTACGAATTGAGCGGTGCTGCTAGCTGCTAGCTGCGAGTGCAAGTGGGTATGCTACGGTATAGACTATAAGTGATCATCATGGTTAAACATGGTGGACTATTTATGCCCATAAAAGTCACTCTTCTCTTCTCTCTTGTATCTCTGGAGAGGAAGGAGCATACTTGTCAGCCTTTACTTAGTTTAGGACTCGGTCATTAGGTTAACCACAGTTTCTCACTTTTGTCCATAATAATAACACCCTTTTATTTTTTAAAAAAAATTATTTTTTAATTTTAACATATTCGAGTTTGAACAGGGTTTAGTTAGGTCAATCTATCTAGAATTTGATTACATCAACTTAAGAAATAGTTGGAAATAAAACTAGTCAGAATTAAACGTGAGTTAACAGTTGATATATCTAATCAAATTAGATTTAAGGCTGATTTAGTTTTGTTTTTTAAAAGTATTTTTGAAAAAGATTAAATTTTATTTTTATGTTTTTCTTTGCTTCAAATTATTTTTTTGGTATTTTCATATCGTTTTGATGTGCTGATGTTAAAAATTATTTTTTTAAAAATAAAAAATATTATTTTTATATATTTATGAGCAAAAAATACTTTAAAAAATAACCGCTACTATATTTCTAACTAACTTTTAATAGCTATGAGAATGAGAAATTGAGAGAGAGAGAAAGAGAGAAGAGTTGATGATAGGAAACATGTCCACATAACTTTCAAGCCCTACATGTAAAGAGCTGGTATTCCATGAGGGTGTTTAAGATGAGAAAATGATATATTATCAAATATATATATATGAGAAAATGACATTTCAAAAGGAGGCCAGGGTGGCCACAGCGCCCCCTTAGCGGTGCCTTTTGGACCTTTCTTAGTTCTAACCATACACACCAACGCAAATTCTACTTCTTCTTTTTTTTTTTCTTTTTTAATGTATTTAACGCTTAAATTCACCCAAAACTATGGAAACAAAAATAGATTTCAATTCATCCACTATTTCTCGAGGCCTACCCTTGTCGCCAATACCCAAGGCCACAAGATCAATTAATTTTGTTCATTACTTGCAAAGCCAGGACGTACCTGATAAATCCGTGACCCTCCATCGATCTCACAGGTTATACATACGACACCAGCATTTAATTGCCTTTGTTATATATATATATATATAGTTTAAATGTACAAATAATATTATAAATATTGTTATTGTAAAATATTGTTTTCTTAAAATGTCATTAATTATAACTTTTTTTTTCTTCGACAAATTGAGTATCTCTAGGCTAACTTTTCTTTCTATGTAATATTAATGACACACCCCTCACATCATCCTGATATATTCTGAGAAATTCAACAATTAAATTGCTGGGTTTTTTTTTTTCAAAAAAAATTAAGAGAGAGGGTTAATAATTAATTAAGAAGAGAAAGAAATTCATCTAGCTAGTTGTAGAAAAGTAATTGGTAGGGAGGTGGGCATGGGGGCTTAGAGGGAGCAAAATGCATATAGGTGGGGGATGGGATGTGAAAAATGAGTTGTTTGTGTTTGTTTGAGGTGGGGTGACATGAGAGTCAAGGCTCAAAGGATTCCCGTGACTGCTCTTGCTGTGGACACTAACATGGCTGCCTTCTTCTTGTTTTTATTATTTCCTCTCATATCTCTTAATTTCAAACATTTTATTCATTTGAATTGTTATTAAATATTATATTGTATGTTTATCAATCTATTTACTAGTTATTATTTACTTTTCATTCTGACCAGTAGCTGTATCATGACTGGCAATCTTCTCTACAGCTTTCTGCATTTATGGGATGTGCACAACTTGCAGTGCGTTCCTTATAGGCTGTGTTTGTTCAGTGTTTTCCAACACAAAAGACAAAAACATGTATTTTTGTTGAAGATATAAATATAAGTAATAATCAAGTGGCAAGGAGTCAATTAGAAAGAAAGGATATTTTTAATTAAAATTCTATTACTTGTATTTTTTAATCAACATATAAGTATGTGATCGATTAAAAATCTCGAATTAACACTTTTTTTTGTAATTTGATTCTTGAAAGTGACCACTCACCTATGAATCGATACAGAAATATGTTCATGATACAATAAAAAAGAAGAGAGAAACAGAAAGATAAAATAAATATATGCCATATAAAGTTGTGAAATGAATATTTTCAAAATAAAAAATATATATCCCTGTTATTTTCATCTCTTCTATCCTAAAATAGTAATCATACACTATATAAATGTGCTTTTCAATAGTTTTTTTTTTTTCCCAT
>Ga0307517_10015263_pt1 | contig 10225 bp, 8 predicted proteins | sample 23_EM_MG_FD_194515 | JGI IMG/M metagenome (GOLD analysis project Ga0307517, IMG submission 194515) | Populus trichocarpa ectomycorrhiza microbial communities from riparian zone in the Pacific Northwest, United States - 23_EM | ecosystem: Host-associated > Plants > Roots > Unclassified | place...
TGGATTTTTAATATTTTTATGTGTACAATCATATATATATATATATATAAATTAATTCAATTCAATAATTATGGTTAACTTGACCTGTTTTTTTTCTTTGATTTTTTTTATTTGAACTTGTCTAGATAATAAGTTCACGTCGAAACAACTCCAACATAAAACGAGTTAGGAGTTTTGATGTCTAAATTGTTATATAAAATTTAAAGACAATATCGAAAAGTTTTCGGCCATCTATTTCCTTTTATGTTTCAATTATTTTTTATTCAATCTGCGGCGTTAGCTTGAGAAATAAACTAGTGATTAAATTCTAGCCAATGTCCACAGATTTCAACTCCAATCATGCCGAATAATCAATAGAACCCATCAATTTATTTATTTATTTATTTTGCTTATTATCACCTCCAAAGAGCAGTGATGCAGGACCTGTCATCCTCTCCCCGCACAAAGAAGAAAATGATACGCTCATGTAACACGAACGACCGTGGGACGCTTGAGAATGTTGACGAATTTAAAGGTTCGGAACTGCAGCACATGCCTTTCTACCTTCCCGTAACTCTATTGAAGCGGCGAGTCAAATGTTTCTCTTGCCTGAACAACTTGTTCATTGCCACTGTTGTAGCAATTAGAAGTCACGGGCTCAGGGGACTTTGCTAAAAAGCCTCCTATCCAGCGGAACCCTACTCGCTGGCTACTTGGTCCCGCCGCCACCACCACCACTAGCAGTACCATGCCACAACCACTTCCCGACACCACACATGCCACGTGGCGATAACCCAGTTGCATCATCTCATGTTCATTGTGTCCCTTTTGTTGTACTTTGTACACAAAAGATAAGGTAAGCGTGCCATGAATGTAGTTGCAGCAGGGCTGGTGGCAGAGGAGGAGCCGAGAAACCGAGAAAGAAAAACTTTGAATTGTTTCATCTGGCGGGCCCACTTTCTAAAAGACAACATTGATCCAGTGGGCCCTTTAGCCGATAGAGCCCATGCAACGCATGCCTAATGCCGCCGTGCTTCCCGATAGATGGAAAAACTGATTCCACGACCATTTACTGCCAGGCCGCACAGCCAGAAAAAAGAGGAGACGTGGCTTCTTGCATATAGTCTTGGATTTACTAGTGTTTTTTAATTGTTTTTTCCAGCCACGACATGAAATCCAAGCTTGTGGTTGTGAACATGATGGGAATTGTTATCTTGAATTTATTATTTAATTGATTAGTTTATTTCTGTTGCATTGGCAGGTAGCCAGTTTCAGGCCATAGTTTGCATACAGAGTGACAAACATGGAGGCAGATATTTGCGAGTTTAAATGCTAGCTAGGCATGTAGGGTGGAGACAGTGAGATGAGAAGGTTGGCTTTCGGTTCCTAAAATATTGAACCCCATGTGTCTAGTCAAGTGTTGGCTATTTAAAATCTGTCTATGGTAGATCATTTGTTATTATCACTTTGACCTGCAGAAGGAATACTCCCGCAAAATCAGAGGAAAATAATATATTTAGTTTGGACTGGAATTTTACCACACGTCAAATGGTTATCTCTTGCGCCTGGACTATATATATATATATATATTTTAATGTGATAAAATAATATCTACATAGAATTCTTTTTTTACATTCTAATTAAACTCGGTATAATAAAAAAAATTTCTTTTTTATTATATATTTTTAAGAGCCAATTTTTTTTAAAATAAAAATTTGTTGTTTTTTATTTGTGTTTTTAAAAATGTAGAAACCAACAATTGATTGTCAATTTTTTTTTAAAGTCAAACAAAATGGTTTTCAAAATTTGTGGTAGTTGTTGTTAGTTTTTCTTCCTTTTTTTTCTTAAAAAAAATTAAAATAAAAAAGTTTTTAATTTCTATTTCCAAAAACTTGAAAACATACAACGAAAAAAAAGAAGAAAAGCACAAATGATCGAAACCATTTAATTAAATAATTAGTTGTTAAAATCTCATTAAACGCAAAAGCAGAAAAGTTGCTGCAAGTCGATTAGACCCACCAAAATTTGGTCTAAGATACCGGCTTTCCTTGATTTTATGCACAGCTGTGTCTTAATGTACGGTCCATGTGCGTAATCCTCAGGTTACAAGGTCTACGGTCCCCATTCCAATGCGTTGACAATATTCTATAGAAATTAAAAGTTGGATATAGACGACTGGAATTATTTTTTATATCAATAAATTATTCTGGTTTATCGATTAAGAATTTCTATTAAAACCACTTAATAAAAATATTAAATATCTACAAATGAAATATTCAAAAAAATAGTTCAATTTTGATAAAAATATAGATGAAAAGCCTTAAGACTTGATGGAAGTACTCAATTAAAAATATTAAAAAATCCAGGATAAAATTAATTAATATGAAAAATTATTTGATGGTAAAATTGAGATTATGATGGTATTTTTTTTAGGTTTTCTCAATTAAGTTTGAACAAATTTTACTAATAAAAATGAAAAAAGAGATAACCCTCTTTTTTTGTAAATAAATGAAAAAAAAAGAAAGAGGAAGGTTAATTCACGTTTTCTGACAAGGAACATTGCATCTATACGTAGATCATACCACCTTTTTAATTATTTGAAGGATACCCACCACATCTATATCACCACGTGTTTTTATTTGTTTTTAATGTAAAGTAGTTGCAATCTTGTGTGAAGACATAAATATGCCATCAACTAAAAAGGCTGCAAAAAGATAAGCTTTGAATTATCAACTAAATAAATAATAAATGCTTCACGAGAAGCTCAATTTTCTCCATATATATATATATATAAAATCAAAGTTATCGCAGTCACGAACACGAACAAATCTCTCGTTTGTTCTCTATTTACAAATATTTATTGTTATTGTATAATTAAGTAAAATATGGTTTAAAAAAAATAAAGCTGTTAAATTTAGTGGAATCTATGACTCGATTCACGGGTTTAAGAAAAATAAAACTGTAAAATATGGTTTAAGAAAAATAAAGCTATTTACAAAGTTATCGCAGTGATCCAATTGTATAATTCAAGTGCTATATCTGAATGTAAAGAATACGGTAGATTCATGCCAAGAATTAGAACCTTAAACTATATATTATATTACGTGTAAAGAATAATAAAATTTTATATCTTAAATTCTTATTTAAAAACTTAATTTTTTGGGTACAGATTATTTTTTAATATAATATTATATGTTTAATAACTAAATGATTATGAGTTTTAATTCTATTTCCACTTAAAAAAAATTAACAACTTATAGCATAATATAATGTATATCTATATAAATTACAAGTTTTTTTTGAAGAATATATATTAGAAAATAATATAAATTATATTATATGCTTCACCGGAGAGTTTAAATTTTAAAATTAAAATGTTTCTTTAATAATTACCATGTTTTCGTTCATAATTTTAAATATTGTTATTGTGATTAGTCATATAGGTAAAAGACACGTATCAAACTATAGATTACGGTACATTGCTCTTGTCCTTCTTGGCGAATTGAGTATGGAAGCACATGAGCTCGCACGACAATTACAAATGTGTAGCATCTCTTTTAATTTATTAGTCGGCATTTCCAAAAAAAAAAAAAAACATGGATTATTGATCAAATTAATTGTCTAATGTGATTTCAAATAATTTAGAAATGAATTTTGTTCATATCTATACAAAAGATGAGATCAAGAAAAGGACGCTGTTCGTGCTGTCTAGAACTAGATGTATATAGAATTACAGACATCAACAATCACTAGACCTCGATGATCAAATCATAATTTGTCACGAAATTAATTTTAGCACGTCACAATCTCTCTCGTTGTCGTTCAAGAAAGCTACCATCATGTTTGATTTCTGAAAAAACATGTTTGCATTAATGGATATTTATTGCAGAAAGAGATCCATCGCAAGGTCTCACGGATGGTCTTACGCATTATGGGACTCCCAGATACGATAATTGTTTTTTTTTATCACAATAGCAACCACTTTCCTTAAATATCTAATGAGGTCTGTCTTATTCCCAGTCTGGTATGAAATAAACTATAAAGATTTCATGATACAGAAACCCTCCACGGATTACAAGGCAGATTGGTCTGGTCACCCCAACCACACCTGTGCTTTCTTCATGGTCAAGGATTCCTCTACGTGGCCCAGACAATATCTTCGAGACAGATGTAGCAGATTTCTGTTTAGGGCATTAATCCGATAGAAATATTCTACGTATTAATTACTGAAAGTTTTAGTTAGATGGTGAACAAATAAAGGAATAAAGTGTGTGTGTTTTTTTTTTTAATTTCTGATTAAGGATATTTGTTATAATCGGATGCTTTACATAACTATTAATGTTAATAGAAAAGGTGCTGATCAATCTCCTATAATCTTGGCATATCAAAATCTATCTTAATCATATCTATACTTACAATGATCATATCAATTATTTGCATGACAGCAACAATAAGAATAAAGCAGCAACAATAAGAATACAGCAGAAGGAAGAATAGGCAACGTTGTAAAAGCAACAACAATAATATAAGAGACAATGTAGGGATTAATGTAGCTTTCTTCAATACTTCCCCTCAAGCTAGATCAAATGGATTAATCGATCCAAGCTTGGACAGCAGACGATGGAAATACACAGAAGTCAGGACTTCGGCAAACACATCAGCCAATTGATAATGATTGTAGGTGTAATATGTTTTTATAATCAGCGACTGAACTTGTTGACGAATAAAATGATAATAAACTTCAATGTGTTTAGTTCTTTCATGAAACACATGATTAGCTGCAATATGCATGGCAGCTTGACCATCGCAAAACAAAGTCATTGGAATACTACTTGGAAATCCCAGTTCAGACAAAAGACCTTTAAGCTAAATTAATTCACAAGTAGCTGATGTCATTACATGATATTCAGTTTCAACCCTAGAATGCGCGACAATATGTTATTTCTTGCAACGCCAGGAGACCAAATTACCACCAACAAACATACAATAACCAGTGGTTGACTTGTGATCAATATCATTGTTAGCCCAACCTGAATCATTAAATCTAACGATTTGAGTATGACCATTATTAGTCATAACAATTCCATATCCAATAGAATTCATTTGACAAGACTCAAATGAAAGATTGTGGGAGTATGCATAAACTAACTAACAAGATTAGTTATGTAAGTGATATCAGGTCGTGTAATAGTAAAATAAATGAGCTTACTAACAAGATGTTGATAGTAATTGATAGATCGAAGACATTCACTAGTTGTTTCAAGCTTCAACTTACTATCCAATGGCGTAGAGGCAAGTTTGACATTCATTATCTCAGCACCTCTAAACAAGTCAAGAACATACTTGCGTTGGTTAAGGAATAACCTCTTATGAGAAACAACCATTTCGATCCTATAGAAATACTTCAAACTACCGAGATCTGTAATGGGAAAATGATATTGCAGAGTAATCTTAAGATGAGATATCACTTCACCATTATTTCCCTTAATAATAAGGTCATCAATATAGATATGAACCACTAATTTCTCTTTTGGTCCAAGATGAAAAAAAAAAAGAGTCGATGTTACTTCTTTTGAAACCAATTTCTTTAAGAACATTATTCAACTGAGCACCCCAAACACATGGAAATTGCTTCAACCCATAAATGGATTTGTGAAGCCAACACACTAAGGTAGGATTTGAACTTTGAGGGTGACCAGAGGACAACTTCATGTAGACTTCTTTTTCAAGATTCTCATGCAATAAAACATTCTTGACATCCATCTGACACATTAACCACCTATTATTCAAGGCAACTGATAGTAGAACATGGACAATATTCATCTTTACAATAGGAGCAAAAGTTTCCTTATAATCTATGCTAAAGGTTTGAGTATATCTCTTAGCTATAAGACGTGCCTTATGTTTGTCAACAAATCCATTAGAGTTAAACTTGGTCTTATATACCCATCAGATGCCAACAATATATTTTTCTTTAGGAAGTTTGAAAATGCTCCAGGTTTTATTTTGATCAAAAGCTTGCAGTTTATCATGCATAACCTGTCTCCATTCAACCAGAGAATTGGCTTCATGAAAATTATGTGGCTCATGAACATTAGAGATAGCAATGAGAAAGGCAATATAAGCAGATAAAAGATGTTGATATATAAGGAAATTAGAGATAGGATATCTTGTTGTATAAATAACAAAGTCTTACAACTTTGTTTGGGTAGCACGATTACATGTTGGATTTGTACAAGGCTGTAAAAGAAGACTTATTAGAATCTCCCTTAAAATTATTGATTATAGGATTGATAGCCCTTGAGTTGGAAGATACATTTGCAGTTGATTTAGACAAGTTTCCACCGTGATTGTAGTTGTCATCAGTTCCAGAATCTCTATGATTATTTCCATAATTTGAAATAACAAGACTAACATTCCTTTCATCCGTAAACATATCATCAGAAAATGAAGAGGGGTTACTAGCAAGAGGAAGTATCTTTGAAGATGCAGCAAAGTCTGTAGAGGTTGGATAAGGTAAAGGAAATAACTATGTTAAGGTTGCCTACTGGTTCATGTCATCAAAGTATAAAATTCCTTCCTTAAATCGCACATCTCTTGATATAAATAACCTCCTAGAGGGACAATGATAACATTTATACCCCTTCTTTGTTGATGAATATCCTAATAAAACACACTTAGAAGCCCTTGGATCAAGCTTATCCCGATGTGAAGCTTGTATATACACAAAACAAGTGCAACCAAATACCCTCAATTGTGATAAGTCAAGTGGATGTTTTTGCAAGATTTCAAGTGGTGATTCAAAATGTAACACTCAATTAGGTAGCCAATTAATTATTTATGCAACAGATAACACTTCGTGAGACCTAGGTTTTTCTAATAGGTCTCTATTTTTACATTCAACTACTCCATTTTATTGGGGTGTACCAACACTATTGGACTGATGTAAGAAGTCATGAGAAGCTAGATATCATATTATTTTTTGAGACATGTATTCAGTGCCACTATCAGATTAAATAATTTTTATTTTCGTAGAAAATTAAGTTGTGACCATCATATGAAAATTTTAAAAACCATCCACAACTTCACTCTTAAATTTCAAAAGATATATTCAAGTAACGCGAGAGAAATCATCAACAAAAATAACAAAATATTTTTAACCATTAAATGATTCAATAGTTGGTCCTCAAATATCAAAATGAACAATATCAAACATCCTATTAGCTCTTGACAATGAAGGTATAAACATAGGTCTAGTAGCTTTAGATAAATGACATGTATCACAAGAGATATTTTTGGTATCCAAATTAGGCATTAATTTGGTATGAATAATTTTTTAGGGATGAGCTAGGAATTGGTGCCACAAAAGTTGATCTTGACAAAGAGAAGAAAGGATAAAAACTTGATGATACTTGTTGTTCTCAGAATTGCTTGAAAAATAATAAAGTTCTTGGAAAATAAAACCTTCACTAATCGTCTTTTTAGTGGCGAGGTCTTGAAATAAAACTCGGTAAGAATTGAATATAACACGATAATTTAGAGTCCGAGAGATTTTACCAATAAAAAGCAATTGGAATGGAAAAGAAAAAATGTACAAAACTAGAGATTCTATTTTGCTAGATATTAATTTAATCTTCCCTTTACTTTTGACAGAAATATGTTTTCCAATTGCAATAGACACACGTGTTGGAGTAGAAAGTTTTTCAAAATTATATAGACTAGTCATATTATTAGTTATATGATTAGTAACACTCGAATCAATGACCCAAAAATTATACACAGTACTAGCTACTAAGGCAATTTTAAAAGCACTAAAAATACCTTTTTTTATTCTTTTGTGATAAGTGAGTAGAGTTTGCCAGGAAACCAACAAACTTACCGAAAATAGTCATGGAATCAGAACCATAAGCTGTCAAGACAGTATCACCTTTCTCTTGAAGATAGGCAATAAAATCATTAAGAAGAGTTGATGGATTGGGAGAAAAGTTCTCAACATTATTGGGAAGGGAATTAATGGAGTGAGTAGCAACATGAGCCTTATGTTCGTAGCCTTATCGTCTCCTTTTCAAAATTTGGCTTTAGCTTTGGATGAAGGATCCAGCACCGCTCGATAGAATGGTAAAGATTATGATAATGATAGCAATTTAAATCTGGTCGTTTCCCTTTTTTAGGTCTGTTATTTTTCATCAATTTATTACCCATAGGCATAGGTTTCTAACAAAGAGATTTTAAACTCTAAATTCATGACTTTCCCGTGAACTTCTTCTCCTTGAATTGTAGCACACACACTAGTAAGAGATAGAAGATCAAGATTCATAAGAATCCGATTGTAAAGATCTTTATAATCTGGATTAAGATTAACTAACAGTTGAAAAATCTTGTCTCTCTTATTGTTTCTTCAATATTACAACATCAACAGTACGAGGATGATACAATGTAAGTTCACTCCGCATATCCTTCAGAGCCCTAAGCAACTAAACATAAGTTTTGCTGTAGATTAGCAAGATCCCTTTTGATTTGGAAAACTCGAGCCATATTGTTCTAATTTTTATACATTTCTTTTAAGTCCTCGTATATTTACATTGAAGATTCTGAGTAACTGAATATTTTAGCAATATGATTCTCCATAGAGTTGAGTAGCCAGGACATGACAAGTTGATCCTTGCAGTGCCAAGCTTCATAGGCTGGTGAAGAAGGATTAGGAGGTTTAATATGACAATTGACATAGCCAAGTTTCGATCTTCCACCAAGAGCAATTGTTACAGCTTTTGACGAAGGAGATGGTTAAATTAATTTAACAATGCTGAATCTAGATGTTGATTAGGATTTAGTTCTCCTTCCAAAATATTAGATGATCTATTGGTGCTATCGGCACCACTAGACTTAAAGAGTCTTTCATAAGGAATTTTAAACAACCAATAAAGCAACAACAACCAACTTTGATACCATGAAGAAACAAAAGAATATATATATATATGTTACAATCGGATGCCTTACATATACCAAGCAGAGCTATTAACAATAAAAAAGATGTTAATCAATCTCCTATAATCTAGGCATATCAAAGTCTATCTTAATCATATCTATACTCATATACTCATATGAGCATCAGCAGTAAGAATACATAAGAAGGAAGAATCAGCAACATTGTAGGAGCAATAACAATATAATATAGAAGACAATACAGTTTTTTCAATGTACCTTTCGTTCAGTAGATGGGTATAATTATTTAAAGAACTAGTTAATAGTACTTCATTATCATTGCATTTACTTTGTAATAATCCATCGATCAATATTGTTTATACTGATCTGGACCATTCAATTAAGGCCCGTGATTGAGAAATTACCCCATGATTGAGACGAATGCCATGGTATAAATTAATAATAAATATCCATAGAAAAAGTTAATCATAATATATCAGCGCACTTGGTATGTGTATAGACAATTAGTAAGATGACACGAGCATCTTGTTGGGATTAGATAATTTATAACACAAACCAACAACCTCTATTATGTGTCCCCAACATGTACTTAAATTAATAACTAGCCTGCCCTTTTGCTGGACAGAAAAGGGTGTCTGAATCTACCTGGAAATTGAGGTGGGTTTTGTCTGAAACTCATGGAAAAGACGCATCTAACTTGGAGAGAAATAAACTACTACTACCGCTAGAAAATAAAATAAATATGAGCAATAGACACCTAGAGTGAGAGTGAGGGAGTGACCAAGAAGAGAGAGATGTGAGTGTGAGGAGAGGATGCAAACACGACTGATGACCAAAGAGGGTCTCCAATTGGACAAATCTTATCTCATCCCTCTGCTTGCTGGAAAGGGAAGAGGATGGATTTCTGGATTTTTTTTTTTCTTCTCTTGCACTCTCCCAATCGTTTCTCTTGAAACTAGGAATGGCGAAACATCAATAATGCTGTCATGCACGTTCCAAAAATACTATTCTCTTGATCTCTTACACAACATCTACACATTGGAGACCCATCATAAGATAAGTATGTACTCGTTTAGGACCACTACTCCTTATTACCGCCACTTGTGTTTGTCCCTTAACAAAAATCACATTACCAAACTATGTCTTATCTCAAAATTCACCCTTTTTTAACCTAACTAACGGGAGGTAATATTAGCACTCCACCATCAGTTAAACTTCTAAACTCCCACTAGCCAATTATTTTTAGACTTGTCATAATATCCTTGAGACATTTACTGCTATCATGATATTTTCCTTAAGTTAA
>Ga0307517_10015264_pt1 | contig 10224 bp, 10 predicted proteins | sample 23_EM_MG_FD_194515 | JGI IMG/M metagenome (GOLD analysis project Ga0307517, IMG submission 194515) | Populus trichocarpa ectomycorrhiza microbial communities from riparian zone in the Pacific Northwest, United States - 23_EM | ecosystem: Host-associated > Plants > Roots > Unclassified | place...
GGTTCTTGTTTACGGCTGTTGGTCAGGTCTTGATCGATGAGTTGATCAGAATTCGGGGGTTGGCGAGTAGGTCGGAGGAGGACACCGAGCAAGAGGCGAAGATGAAGAATGCGACGGATCGTTTGAGTGTCGCGCTCAGGGCGTGTGGGGCTGAATGCCCGTACATCTGTGAGTGAAATGCTCAGACCTTAGTGATCGTGGTTTCTTGATCTAATTCTCCTTGGTCTCAGCGTATCAACACTTGAAGCTCGTCGCGCGAGTCAAAGACGCAGATATCTCTGCAAGAACCAGCATTTTTCGTAGTACCTAGAGTTCGTAACTAGATATGTACACCTTCAGATTATTCTAATCCTTACACACTTCTCACCGGGATGATGTGTGAGCCTCCAAGTTTGCTGATAAAGGTGAAGACTCCGACATCCCCGACTTTGTTTCATGAGTGCCCAAATCAGTAAGCATTTGGGGCCGCCGATGGGAAGAAAAAGAGCCTGTGGGAGGTGTACCATCTGATACCTAGAGGTTGAACTACCTGTTGCATAGGTCTTGTTTAATAGTATACTAACCATCTGTACAGTACATCAGAAGAGTGTGGACTGCCAAGATACCTAGAGGGATTGATAGGGAACAAGAAGAATACATAGCTACCATATAGTACAGAAAAGGGATAAGTTTGAGGGGAGGAAGGTGTTGATCCTGAGTCACACCTCTAACTCCAGAATAATAATCTCTGGTAATCTATCATGTAACAGTGCAAGAAAGTTTCTACTCCACCTCCAATCTATCTTATAGACTGGCCACCACTGATGGGGCAACCATAAAAGCCGCTTCCCACTGGAGCTGAGTATCCACCCATCATCTGTAACTTGATAGCCACAAGAGGAGTGCCAGGGGAAACCACTTAGTGGTTCCTCATCTTCTCCAAGGGGCTCCAGCCTGATGACATTGGATCCATCATCCTTAACAATAGCCCACTGGTCCACCTCACCAGAAATTGTAGCACACCAAACTTTATCCCCATCTAGAGTAAACCCTGGTTGGCACCCTTTTTGTTTAGTAGCTGCAAGAAGCTTCCCAGTATGCATGTCATAAATGAACAGACTTTCTGTTTTTGATGATCCAATATCCCCAAAGGCAATATAGTTGAGATTAGGTGATATAGATACATATGGCCTCTCAATAGGTGCTGAATATTCAAATGTGGTGGTCTGAATGCTATTGGTAATGTCTTCCCTAGTATTGAGAACAAGGTCCCCTACAGGCAGGTCCCAAGTGACAATCTTTTTATCACCAACAACAATGATGTTGCTCTCTGTTATCCTCATGCCATAAACCTCTACACCTGTGTCAATGACTAGCAGTGGGTTGCCAGACTTGACATCAAGAACAGTGACTGTAGTGCCTGACCACTGTGTAAATGCCACCAACAATTCATTGGGGGAAAACTCCAGGAGGAAATCTTCAGTGTGCTGGGGTGCTTGGGTTGAAATGCTTTGGAGAGAGGTGGGGGAATTTGTTGTGTGAAATAGCTGGAGCACTGAACCACCAAATGAGATAATTGCCTCTCCGTTTGGGGAGAGAACTGGGTTAACCCTTCTCTGATTGGATAAGAGTTTTTGATGAGGGAGATAGCCATCAGAAGACTCCTTCCAGAGATGAAATTCTGAGTCCCAAGTTCCACATACAAAGAAGCAGCCATCAGGGGAGAAGGACATATTTATAGGATCTTTGACCTCTCCAGAATCCAAGAGAGTCTTCTGATGTTGAGCATCCCACACCAGAACCCTCCCTGGAAGCATAAAGGCAAGCCGGGAGAGGGTAGGGAGGAACACAAGTGCATTTGAGGAGAAGTTGCTTGGAGTGGGAAGAGAGCCAATCTCTGTTGGTGCATGACTTGAGGTGAAGCTGGCTTCCCATATGGTAATGGATCCTGACTCCACAGTAACAAATTGAAGACATTCTCCATGAGTCCAAATTTCACCAGCAACAGATTCCAGGACTGAATGGGATGATATGCATATGCCAGAGATGGTGTTATAGGTGGAGATGATATTCCCATTAAATAAAATCCCAAGCATTGTTCCACACCCAGAATATGACATTGAGTTCCACTCCCCTATTACAGTGCTGATGCTGCTGATCAGACCACCTGTCTGAAGGTCCCAACTAACAAGACAGTTATGTGACCGGGAATAGCCTGTTAGCAAATGGCCATCTGGAGAGAATATGAGCTTTCTCCAGGTAATAAACTGCTCTGGAGGGTGCATGGTATGGAGTTGTTCAAGGGTTACTGCATCCAGAATTGCTATTTCACTGGATGATTTCCTGGCAGTTGCAATGAACCTGCTGCATGGTGACCATATAGCAACCACAATGTCGCTGGGAAGTCTTGTGTTTGCAATGCTTGGATCCCATGAAGTTGGTGCTCCTTGAACAATTCTTGCCAAAGGGTGGGAATATGATCCATACAATTTCTGTACAATTGATGTTTTGGGGGATAAGAGGAGGGCAGAGTGGTAGATATGTGGAGCAGAGGTGCTGATGACCTCAAACAATCCAGTGACGAATCGAAAGCAGTCATTAGTGAGGTCAAGAATTGGTGATTCCTGGTTTGAGTCAGCAAATTCATGTAACAAATTGAGCACAGAAATTCAACTCACCACCAACCACTTTGTAGCAGCCTCTAATGCATCAACTGCATTCCTCATAGTACCAAAGACACTCAGCACTTCCAACCAGAACAAGAATTTCTTCTCCAGGAAGTGATGGAGGGCAGAAGTAATCTCAGATGTGCAGGTCAGATGCTCATCAACAAGGTGCTTGTGCCATGACTCAGATGCATATTGCAAAGCACGGCTGATATACCGTTCCCTCCTCTCCTGCAAGTCATCCACCTCAGAGTTCATGACAGCCTCTGGGAGTTTGCACAGATTCTCCTCCATTGTGTGGTTCATTAGCTCAAGGCAGTGGATCAGAAGTTCCAGGTGGTGACCAGGAGGGGAGATGTGGAATCTCTGGTTGGTGCACCGGGTTGGGTCCATGATGAAGTCAGGGAATGATTTATGAAAGGGCCGAACAGGATAATCAATGTCCTCCCGAAGGATGAGGAGCGAGTGCATGGACAAGAGGATGGGGAATACCTCTTCGGCATCAAAGCCCAAGAGTGTAGCAATAGCGGATGGAGAGAGGGGGTTCGCAGTGAGAATGACAGCACCCAGGATAGAACGGATCTTGGGGTCATCCTCCGGGTCATCACTGTCAAAAGCATCCTGAAGAATAGACATGTAAAGCGAATCCAGGGTCGTGTGCGCCTTGAACTCTGTCTTTCCCTCACGAGCACTGCTCTCCGGTGACTGTAGAAGGCGTTCCAGCTGCTTCCCAGGACTGTTGTTCCTGTGGTCAATAAACTTCACAGTCGCCACTGCGTAGACAAACAGTCCCGCTGCCCGCTCGCAAAGGCGGTCCAGCTGCGCCTGTGTCGGCCAACCATCCAGCCCACGTCGACGGCAAGCGAGTTCCAAGAAACTCTGTTTGAGGAATAGCCGAATGTCATTGTTAACGAGGTTTGGTTCGACGTCGTGGAGGACGAACACATCCGTTGCTTCCATCAACAGAGGGAGACGGAACCCTTCCCGGATGCGTGGCTCCGGGCGACCCGTAAGGAAGAACTTGACATTAGGCACCTCGGATACAAGTCGGCCAAGGACTGACAGGATTGCCGAAGCGGGTTCTTCATCTTTGCATTCGTCCAAGGCGTCGATCACGATCACGGTCGAAATGGCGGATTTCTTGAGGGGCCCAACGATCAATTTACTCATCTGGTTGTAGAGGGACTCGTGGGCGATTTGCGGGTCCGGCTGCACCAGCGGGACAAAAATTGATCGGAACTCGGGGTACGTGCGTGCGAGCTGGACGGCGAGGCTGGGGAAGATGAAGCGGAGGTTGCTCCGGTCTTCGAAGTCTCGTGAGCAGAAGAAGGAGGCCCCAAGCCGTCCGTCTGCAAACATCCTCTCCGCGATTGTCTGTGCGATTGTGCTCTTTCCTGTCCCAGCCAATCCATTCAACCAATAGACGGGCGATTTGTTGAAGTCCCTTGTCCAGAGTTCGATTTCGTTCAGAACGGCTCCGCGGGTTCCTTTCAGACAACCTTTGCGATTGCCGTGGCGGTATTCGGCCCCCTGTGCGCAGCGGAAATTGTTGAGGACACCGATGTCAACTGTCATGGTCTCGTGTCAGAGACCTTTTGTCAAAAGCGGAATATGTTCTGACCTGCGTCCTATCAAGAGAGGTAAATTCCTGCGTTTGGAGGTGGGGGAGGGGAACACTCACCATCAGTTTACACCCTTGCTCGTAAATCGCCATTTGTTGCACCATCTGTTGTCTTTGTCAACATCGAGAAGCGCGTCATGGTCGTGAACAAACCTGGTAGTCGTTGATGGCCTCTTGTAGATCTTCAAGAAGCCCGGAAACTTCTTCGTTGTCTTGGACATGATCGGTAAAACGGAGAAGCGCAGACTTCTGTCCCAATAACCCCAATGTTTCCCCGATAGTTTTGAGTGTACTGGGAGGTTCTGAGCATTTGGTTCGAACGGAGATCAATTACATACGTTAACAATTCTTCCCGACGTGTTTTCTCGGCCTCATCGCCAGCGGACTTCTCGAAAACCTTCTCCAGCGCAGCGATGCGCAGACGGAGGACTTCGATCTTGTCCCTGACGGCGGCAGTTTCCTGGAGATTGAATTGTCAGAAGAAGCTCTACGACGGAGGGCCACGAACGAACCTTGTATTGGTCGTAGACGGTGGAGGCGGCTTCCAGGGCAGCTTTGAGGGGACCAAACGCTTCGGCTGCCGCCTTAGCGACATCGAATACGATTACGGCACCACCAATGGCCCTGTCTTTCCAGTCTCTTCCCGCACCTAGCAGAGATCAGTTCGAGCTAGAGTGGTACCATGGCACGGACACTCACCCCTGGACCTCCCCGGCTTGACTGTATCAGATGCGTCTTCGCCAACGTGATCATCGCTGGATGTGCGTTTGGGAGGTGCCTCTGATGGTCGTTCGGCGACCGTTCCATGGTCTTCGCGCTCTCCCTGATTCCCAACCTCCAATTGCGTCTCTACGTGGAGATCAGGAGCATTGCGACCAAGTTGCTTGTTGGGGGCATTTGAGGGAACTTCTCGCTCGTGTAACGCTGTCAGGATCGTGAACATCGGTCCCATCAGCTACAGTTGAATGCACCCACATGTAATGCCATCCCCACGTCCAGGAGCCGGGGTCGAACCTCCCGACGGATCAATTCGTTGGTCCATGCTGCTGTCTTGGAGTACAATGCGAGAACCCCTCCCATCGTCTGCACCTGCCGCGCCGGTAAAATCAGCCCCATCGGTTGATGGGTTTCGTTGGACGGAACGCACCTTCAGAACTTATTTCCGGGACCAGGTCTGCGCTGATGCCGAGCGGTCCCACGGCGATGTGAGTAGGGATCCCCAAGGACACCAGCTGTTGGGAAGGTTTGCGAGATTTCTTAGACTTTTTGAACAACGACATTCTGATGGAGACGGGCAAGGCGAAGTGTCTGAGGCGCCAAACTCCCATTCGACGCCTCGTTGCGGATCGAACGCCATTGGTTGACTGTGCCGCAGGATTCCATCAAACCCAGATGTGACTTTTCATTGCGAGCGATGAGGAGTAACATGTCTTTTGTGGTCGGAACTCGAACGCTTCTTGAAGATCTCGGCTGGAAACCTCTTGTTGAAACTTTGCACGTTTACAGGGGAGAGACTCGGAACACGGCGATCGCACTCTTGGACACACAGCTGAGACCACGCATTGTATATGTACACAAGGGGTGTCACATATATACTCATCCCCTACTTCTATCGCACGCGACCCTACACCTTTTTCCCTCAAACCTGGCCCTCACCGTTGTCGGTGGGTCCACGAACTCGGTCGTGGACATGAGCTTCGGAAAACCAGTACCACCCTGAATAAACCTGGAGGTGAATGCGAGAAGCTAGTAATGTGAGTTCGCATTTGACGGACTGGGGGGTAGATAGGCGAATGCAAAGTTGTCAGATATTCGTGAACACCACCGGGTGGTCGAAGATCTGATCCAGGACCCAGGTAGTACCACACGACGGGACCCGAGGAGAGAATCCACCACGGGCGGGACAGAACCACACAATTGCTGCCATCGTGCCCGGCTAGCAACTCGATGCGTTCGAACGAGTGAGCCGCGTTAGGCCGGTGAAAGGAGACCGCGACAGACGAACGAGCACCTGTCACAGTTGAGGCACATCGGAAAAATAAATAATAGATTCGTGAACGCATTTTGAGTTATTGCGAACATTTTGATGCCCTCCTGACTGCGACGAGGTGACTCGGAGCACAATTAACCCAGGCGGAAGGTACGAGGGACGTTCTGTCGGGGTGACATCGCGTCTGACATTGCCACGAACGCGCTTCCTCTCCCAGTCCGTTCACTCGCCCTCCAGCTCACCCTCCAGCCGGATTCCAGATGCGTACTTTCCCACTCGCAATCCGACACGGGCCTCCAGTCCAATATCGCACGCGGCCGCTGCCAATATATGGGCGAAGTGCAAAATCATCCCGTTTTCCTTGCGCAGCTCAAGAACAAGAAACGCTGAAGGCCGTGTGCGGTTGTTCCCGAGCTGCTCACCACAAGCAACGCGAACGTTTTGAAATCCGGCTGCAAGCCTCCAAGTGAGCTGGATGCCGCTGACCATGATCATCGAAATCGGCGCGTCCGCCTGCGCATGGTACGCATGCATCTGTTTTGTGCTCTGATTCGTTACTCACGACATTCTCGGACAGCGACATCGCGTCCTAGTGGCCCTACCACACCTACAGACGGCGCAAATCCACTTGTGGGGCGTAATGTATGTACTCAGACGCTGTCCATTTCCTTGGTCACCGTAGGAATGAATTTTCATGTCTGTACTCCTCCATGAGTCGTCTCAACACCGTGAACACCAGCCAGTTATTGCTCCCTTTACAGAGGGATTTCCCTTTAGCGGCACGCGGCCTGTGGCGGTGAGCCAATTGGACAGGCTTAGCAAAATCCCATGCCCGAGAGAACGAGACTATCGGAGGTCAGGCGTTCCAGTATAAAAGCAACCCGCCCTCACCCCCCAGCTGAAGCACCTCACAACTAACGGACAACTTCGTTCACTGTTCGTTCTTCGCCCCTCTTCCTCAACACTTTGCCCATGGCATTGACCAGAGCTTTCCCCAGAAACTTCCCACTTCAGGTGCCGCTGATCAGTCCACCATGTATACCGCCAAGTCGATTCTCAGGCCCTCCGTCGAAGGGGGTCATGCTGACCACAGTTGGTTCAACACATCCCACATGTTCCCCTTCACCTCGTGAGTCCTTCACCGCATGCATTTTTATGGATACCGCAAGAGCGCCAGTACTAACGGGGTGCACGATGCTTGGCTTTGCTGATCGTAATCATATGGGTTTCGGGCACTTAACGATGACAGGTTTGGGTCCAAGATCTTTTCGTACGTTGTGGATGGAGAGCTCAAGTAGTGCGTATTCCAACCCCCAGGCCTTGTCCGTTGATGTGCGCATGCTGGATATCGTGGGTGTGTTTACAGCAAGGACTCTATGGGAAACACCGAGGTGTGCAACGTGGAGATACCCTTCGCCGGTACCGGCTTCAGGCATAGCGAGGAATGTCACAGTCCCAACTGAGTTCACTTTCTCCAAATCTGGGCCAACCCCAGTGAATCAAACCTCTCGCCCAAGTACTACACCAAGTCCACATTTTCGTCCCCATTCCCTACCCATCCCCCTATAATCCCCCAATTTCGTTCTATTTTTGTGTTCCTCCAATGAAGGTGAGGATGGGTGGGTGCACGTTGTCGCACCGGCTGTTAGCGACAGCCCAGAGATTGTCAATAAACGCATGGTTATTCTCTCCAACACTGGCGCTGCGGGCAAGATCGACGTTGGTGGTGACTCGGTCCAGCTGAGGAAGGGCGATGGTGTCTACATCACCCTTACCCCCGGAACCAAAGTGGACGTTGAAAACGTGGGTGAGAGAGCTCCTGCTCTTCGATACCGAGTGGGTTCGATCATTACTATTCGTTTGTATCCTGTACCTGAGACAAGCGAAAAGTACGTGTACGCTATTATTTGAGTACAACAACGCGATTGCATCTACTATGATGTTGAGGCCGGCGCGTCACCTGGAGCCAACCATTTCGAAACCGACGCAGAACTCGTTATTAATCGCCATTTCCTCGTGAGCCCTGTTCATACCCCAAGAACGATATCCCTGGGCCTTCTTCTCCCTTATCTCTTCTTCGGTAAGGCCCTCCTCTAATTTAATTTTAGCCACTTGCTCTTCCACGTTGATGCTGCGACCAAAATCGATTAAACGGAAACTCGGTGTTGACCAGCTCCGCTCCTGAGGATGGCGAGTGAGTGGCCCGGGCTGCATGACGACGTTGCGGATGTACGTCGAGTGGTGAAGGTAGCCTTCTGAATGAAAACGGAGGAACAAAGAATGGCACTCGGTCCTACGTTGGGCATGAGCATCACACCTAGTCGCCAGGTAAATGACCAAGCGACCACTCACTTCTGTTCCGGTGTCAATCTTCGAGGGTCGACTGGGGTGCCGCATTCTTCCATTAACAAAATAGGGCTCAGTGTGTTCCTCTTCTCTCCGGTGGGCATATAGTATCCGTAGAATTTCGGAACGACCGGGCCAACAGGGACGGGCCATGCCAGAGGCGAGATCATGTTGTACCCGCACCACTCCTCGCTGAGGTGTCTCGGGAAGCTGCTGAAAATCTTGGCTTCGTTATGAAACAAGTTACGATGCTCGGAATGAGAGAATGAGGTCTTTGCCACCACCGAGACCTTTCCATCTGGTGTGCGAGCCGAGAGACCCTCGGGAAGAGTGAGAGTGGCCCGATACACGTTAGAGTGGTGGCCAACGCCGACGACCTCGTCAGGATCGAGGTAGAGCTCTGCCGTGACGGGATCCTCAGCAAACCGATCAGCCGACCAATCGCGGGAGAAGGAGGGATAAAGCCGTTCGTAGATCCAGGGTTTACGCTCCGGTTCACCGTCCTTTTTGGGGATTTTGCCTCTGCCGAAAGCGAGGCTGGAAGGATCGGTGACAATGAGACGATCGGGGAGGAACTGTTGGGGGATGTGTTCCTCGAGACGTCGATGGATGTAACCCTTCTCCCCCCGGTAGATGTAATTTTGCTTCGGCTTTAGAGGTGGGGAGTCCACTTGCGTCTTGTCTTCCGTTTCATCGACCTCGAGTTTCGTGTCCTCAGACTCCACCTTCTTTTCCTCCTCCTTTGCCTTCGCGTCTTCTGGGTCCTCGACGGGGGTTGGATCACCGTGATCAGAGCCCTCATCAAAGCAACTATACATCCAGCTCTCCGGACAGTCGATATCCTTGTCAATCTTGAGCAGAGGGTAGGGTCGACGAATCCGTGGCACATGCGGTTCATTCCCGTCATCGATCGGTCGCTCGCCAAATTCCTTGATCATGCTCCTAGACCAACAGGTGACGACATTGATGTCGGGGATGCGTTGGATAACGAAGAGGTCGTCGGTGGAGTGACCCCATACGGCACCGTTAGGGGTGCGTTTTCCGAGCGGCGCGTCGCGTTTGTTGAGGTACTTGCCACCGGGGGCTCGATCCCACCACTGGTGGACGAAACGGGTGCGTTTGGCTTCGGGCATCGCGTTAAGAGCACTGAAAAACGAAGATTGCAGTGGGGGTGAGAGAGGTGGGGACGAGGCACCCTGACATCGCCTCTGTATTTATCGCCCCTGTTCGGAAAGTCGCATGCTTGAACCATGGCCATGGCACGTGACTACAATGCAAAGGTGAAAGGTAGCCACCCAACACCGTGTTCTCGCACTTTTACCGTGCTGAGCGGCCATTTTAACTTCGGTTGGAAAGGTGACTCGATGTGCCATGCCAGAGTCAAGTCCAAATTGGCTGATCCATGGTCGATCTCCGAGTCAAGTGACCAGCTCGTTATTTCGAGTCGGACTCGAATCCATTATGGGTCCACGGAGATTGAGATAGTAGGGCCAGCACGCGGAGGTATGTGCACCATTCGATCCAGGGTGACCACACCGGACCGCCCCTCTTGCAGGGGATAGGACTAGATGACGGTCGTCCCAACGACCAGGCGATTTCTGACGATTTCTAAAGGGTAACAG
>Ga0307517_10015265_pt1 | contig 10224 bp, 5 predicted proteins | sample 23_EM_MG_FD_194515 | JGI IMG/M metagenome (GOLD analysis project Ga0307517, IMG submission 194515) | Populus trichocarpa ectomycorrhiza microbial communities from riparian zone in the Pacific Northwest, United States - 23_EM | ecosystem: Host-associated > Plants > Roots > Unclassified | place...
AGTATATGCAAAAACAGTTATAATCGGAGGAATTAAAGACCATTTGATGATAAAGTTAATATATTTACCGGAAATGTATTAAATGATTTAAAAAATTTTAAATTTAAGGAAAAAAGATGTTTATTCTTGAGTTTTAAGCTGATTAATGCTTTGAAATCTATATATTTTTATCTTAAGAGGTGAAAAGTTCTTACATTTTACCTGAATAATTCAAGAGGTATTTATACCTCGTGAACCTTGTCGTTTTCAAAGAAGAGAATGACTGAAATTCCCTTTGTTTTTTACGATATTAATGAGAGATAAATATCTCTTATATATTATTAATGAGATAATAAGTCTGATAAATCCACTAAGAGATTTTATATACACCTACGAGTATAAATATAATGATTTATTATATCTTTTATACTTTTATTATAGAGAATCGTTCACAATTAGACATATAATCTTAAAACTTGAATATCATCAAGTTTTTTGGATTTATTTTTGCTGGATTTATGTTATTTTAATCTTAGCTAATTACCAAACCTAAATACTTTGAATCTGTGATGTTTATTAGATCTATTTTATTTAAAATAAATTTTATTTATAAAAATTTTAACCAAAAATTAACAGGCGAGAAGATTTTAGGTACGTGATTTATCTTTGAACGTTCACAAGATCCCACACTAGGAAACACATACACGCCTTCCAAACAAGAAAATGACTGGCTGAAATATTGCTTTCGAGGAGCACTCCTCCATGAACTTCCGAGACTAACAGCTACAAATTCCAAATCCATCACTCTTTTAGGCAGCTATTCTATGATCTATTGTTCGGTCTATACTATATTGAATTATGATTTCTATTTGTTAAGCAAGGAAAATTATAAAAGCAATATATATATGTTATGCAAGGATGATAATGCCCTCGTACTGTGTCATGTATATATATATATATATATATATATAAATAATAATCTAATTCTCTTTTAATTGTTAACTAATATATTATTTAATTTAACGTCAATTAATAAATAAAAGCAACAGTTTATAAAAAAAAATCATTTTATATCGTATTATTTAGTTTTATTTTATTAATAAAATAGGTTTTTTCTCTATTTTTATTGAATTATTTGTCAAAAATAATTCTTTCTTTATTTTTATGGTTATTTTATTTGTTGACATATCTAAGTGATTGTTTATTTATTTTTTAAATATATTTGATTACTTTCATTTATAGATAAAATTATTTTTTTATTTTATCTATTTTATAAATTTAATTATTAATGTAAATTATTTTTTATTATTTTCAAATAATCAAATAATTTTATATTACAATAAAAATATTTTTTTAATAATTTTTTTTGTTTTTTTATATTTTTTGAATTTATGGATAATGAAGAATGGGTTACGTCGTAAAAATGTTATAAAGTCTTATCTCATGGGACAATGTAGGTTTGTCTTGGAAGAATGGTGGGATATAAACTTAAACTTCAAGATATGACAAAAACTATTTCTTGTCTTGTTATATATGTATTATGTATTACATTGATTTGTTTTGTGTTTAGAATTGAGTTTAAAAATTATGTTTGGTTTAATAAAATATTAAATTAATATTTTTATTTAGTGTTTTAAGATGGTTTTAATTTGTTAAAATCAAAAATTAAAAAATATATTTTAAAATGAAAATTCCTTTCACCACAATATTAAAGATATTTTGTTTTTCATTTGAACAAGTTTCTTAGGTTCTGTTCGGTATTGCAATCCAATCATGTTTTTAAATTTTATTTTTTTTAGCTTCAAATTATTATTGTTATTATGTTTTTAGATCAGTTTGATATGCTGATGTAAAAAAAATATTAAAAAATATTATTATAATATATTTCTAAATAAAAAATACTTTAAAAAATAATATCAACTAAACTTCCAAACATATGCTAAAATCTTTTCAGTGTTGTCTTACAAAACTATTAAAATCTTACTTAAATTTTAATAGTAAAATCCCATGCCATTGCAAGGATGAAAGCACAACAAGAAATAGTTGATAGTTAGGGAGAAATAATCTCTTATTTATTTATTTATTAATTCGAATATTAAGACTATAATTTAATAAAGCATATTCATTTTCACCTCAAATATTGAACAAAATTTCTAAGCAATAAAATTTATCCAAGAAACAATTTTAGGAGACAAGCACAAAACAATGAAAGGACGATCAATCATAAAGCAGAGAATAAATTGAAAGTGGTGAATAAATGAATGCTACTACTTTTCTTCTATATAATATTTTCTGTAAATTAAGCCTCGTATGTTACAAATCAAAATTTTTGTGGAGTTGCCAAGACCACAGCCATTTCCTCTTACATTTTTCAACTGGAAAGAGCTTCGGCTAAAGGCAAATAGAATAAAATTGCACAGGCTTGTGCATCTCTTCCAAGCAACCCTGCTCAATTACTTTTTCTGAATGAATTAGTGATACTGTGCCGGAAGGAAAGGAGGAAAAACCTGCCCTTCAACAATACCTTTCTATTCGTGCTCGCTCCGGCATGCAATGAAGTGTCTGAGATCATTAGCTTGCATTCACCACCTTTTCAAAACTCAGGCAGTTAAAGAATGCACACCACTACTGCCTCGATACTCTGGCAGTTGCAGACTAAACTGTCCAGGGAATCAGAAAAATGCAGCTTGAGAATCGAATAACCAACCCAATGCCCAGATGTTGCTATACCTCTCCTCGATGTAGAACGTGGTTCTACGGAGGGTCCAACACATTAGATTGTTCCGGATTGTCAACCATGTCCAATTGCTGAAATCATCAATAGGGAATCACGTATGGCAGCGCATAAACATCAGCCCACTCAAAGTGTAGAGCTTCTGACCACACCGGTGGTGTCTCGTCGATCCCTGAAAATCCAACCTTGGGCTTCTTTGCTTGGGAATTGGTGCTCTGAAATAGCCATTCTTGGTCCTCGAAATCAGAACAATCTTCCATTTTGGGCACTGTAAGCACATAAGGCAGATACTTGGAATCTGGATGGGGTTGTTTCTTAGACACTTCAGCTATTTGATCCGTTTGTGCAGTTGAATGCAACGGCTTCATTAAAGAGATAGATTGCGGCTGAGTTGTTGAGGAGATTGACAGAGCTTGAGCTTCTATCAAACCATTTATCTTGTGTCCTTTATTATCCACCTTATCATTATTGACAGCCTCCTGCTTACCTCGTATAGCTGCAGTGGGATTTTGGCAAGTTCCCAACATCCTTCCATTCTCAGCTGATAGAGGCAAGGACGAAGCGGGTCTTGGCAACTTATCCGGCTTAATATCATTAGCTGCAATGGAAAACAAAATGGAAGCAGATGCATCAACTTAAAAAAGTATGTGGAGTCTGGACTTGCTACACAAGCTGTTAATCTCTGTGAAGGCATTTGCGATCAATCACTATCAGAACTTGAAAATCTACACCTTGAATATGAGAAACGGGATTAAAAGAAACATTTGTAGACAAGGTTTCAACAATAGTCATTTGAATTTGACTCACCATGCAAAAATCCATTTGTGTCTGAGTCCTTTCGTTTCTTGATATTTACTTCGTGAACAGCACTATTAGTGATCTCCTTCGGAAGATGAGAAGGTTTTACAGTATTATTAGCTACAGCATCAGACCTACCACTTTCCTTCAATTTATCTTGCTCTTTCTTCTTATGCTCACTTTTCTCCTTTGGTTTCTCCTCCCTTTTCTTCTCCTTATCCCTGACTTTATCCTTCTCTTTGTCTTTTTTCTCTTTATACTTGCGTTTATGATTGCTTTCCTTTTGTTTGGACTTATCCTTCCCTTCCATCTTCTCAATGTCTTTCTCCAGTGGTCTTGGCGTCTCATCACATCTAGCTTGAAATGTTGCAGAAAGGCTCTGAGTACCGCCATTAAATCTTGCTTCATCCCTGATTCCTTGACCATCCATGTTTCCATCATCATCTCTCTTGTTCTTTTCTTTTCCATCAACCCAGTTGCTAGGGGCTTTCGCCACCAGTGTGACCATTCCCTCATCCCCTTTTGCATCTTTACCAGGAAACTTCTCAGAGAACTGGTTTTTGTCTTCATCTCTGGCTCTCTTTCCCAGCTCTTGAACAAATTTAGAATCCCTAGTATGGTGAGATAAATTGCTGTTAATTTGAATGAGCTTCTGACCATTGTAACCTGAAAATTGCCCAGCAAATTTCTTCTCACCAGAGATGCTATTCTTCTCCTCATCCCTTTCCTTACCCTTCTGAGCAATAATCTCTCCACCATTACCCTCAGATTTCTCTGGAAATTTCCTGCCATCCAAGGCTTTATCTCCATTGATATGCTTAGATTGCCCAGGAAGTTTCCTTTCACCTGAGGCTTTATCTCCTCCATTGTCAAGCTTAGCTTGCCCCGGAAGTCTCTTTTCATCTGATGCGCTACTTTTTTCTCTATCCTTCTCCTTTTTCTCTCTATGCTTTTCCTTTTTGTCTTTCTTATCCCTATGCTTTCCATCACTCCTATCTTTCTCCCTCTTTTCTTTATCTTCTCTCTTCTCTTTATCTTTCTTCTCCTTCTTGGGCTTCTTCTCTCTCTCCTTCTCCTGAAAATTATGGAAAGAGATATGAAATCATTCATCTCAAGAGAATCAGAGAAACACAGGAATCCATCACGTAGGTAAATCATGTAAAATATAGTCAACCCTTTTACTACCCAAAACTTGAGAACAAAATGCAAACAAGACAAATCAAAACTTCGACATGGAAGCCTGCTCTAAGCATCATCCATGAAACAAGGAGAATGCCAGGTACCTCCTGTGTGCCTAAATTATAACTCATTCATTTATCATTGCCAAATTCATCACAATGAAAATCATACAAGAAAATAGGTCAGAGAGGTGAAAGATATAAGAAACAGCATCCAGGAGCAAGTAATACCCCTGTAGACAGAAATGCCAGAAATAGTCCACCCACCCAAACAATTCCTTCTTCCGAGACCTCTGAGAGGTTGCAGCCAAGGACAGGGAAACTCTATTGACTGCAAGTTCAAAATTCTAACCATCTTATCTGCCTCAAATAAAAACCTGCTCTCCCAGGCAAAGATATTCCCATCCTTTCCACAAAGCCCACAAAGCAGCTCAAATATAGAGTTATAATGGCATCTTTCCATTTCTTTCCACGTAATAAAAGTTGGCAACCATCAGATGGAATAGTATCATTACAACCCCGAACAAAAAAGCTTATGCAGAACATGAGTTATGCCATACTTGTGCAATGGACATGATCCCTGATATTTGAAGCAAAGTACACTTATCTGCAATCTAGCCCCAATACTTGCAACCTTACATTTCTGAACAGGTATTCTAGAGCTATAAAATCTCTTTGCACCCCAAATATGAAACTAAAATAGTAAAATCATAAAACGTGATGTGATATAAATGGCCACCAACACCAAATATGAGCGAGAAAATAAACTGCTCTGTTTCTGGAGTAGCATCATACTGATAAGGAAATATAAAAAGGACTCAGAACATCTACCCTGTAAAATCTACACCAAAAAAAAGCTAAACATTCAGCCTGTCCATTCATCAAATAATTTTTCTAGCATAAGCAAATCTGAGAAGCAACATTGTTGCAAGCCTGCACGAGACAGTTCAAAGTAAAAGAGGCCACCAAAATGGACACAAATTCACTTGTAGACCCACAAACTTCATCTCCCCTAATTAATTCTACCCTTTCAATTGGAATTCACTAAAACAGGAATAGCAGAAAACGAAAGATTTGTGCGTGATCTCAAACACCAAGCACAAAATTGTTAAAAACCACCACTTAATTCCTTATTTAAGGCCGGTTAATTCATTGCACTTTCCAGGGTAAACATATGCAAACAAAAAGCAGACACTAAAGGAACATTTTAATTGGAGCCAGCACAAGAAAGTGTGTTTTTATCTCATATTAATTATATATTTTCAGCTTGTAAGAATCTCTATTATATAGACATGAAACTTTCCACATAGGATTCAGAGAAACAGGACTTAACCAAGGATTTACCCAAGAATGTTTACCAAAGCAAAACAGTGAACAACCATTCTCAAAACTCTCTATTCGTTCAAATTAGTGGCACAAAAAAAAGGCTTTCCATTGATTAAGATGACAAATAAAAAGGTACATTATAAGTTTCAAGTTTTTGAGAACAAAGCTTTCCTTTACTGCACTGCATTAAAGATTTTAAAAAAAAATTGGAACTCAATTCCATAGTTCCATAGTCTTTCCATAATTAATATGCTTGTCTGAGCTTATAATAAAAATAAAAAATTCTTGTAGAAAACATCATAACAATCAGGGGTCAGATTCATAGATGAAAAAATACCAGGACTTCTTCCTGATTTCTGATGCAAGAAATTTCTGCAAATACCACACTAAGGATGCTTAATACTCCAATAACATAGCTGAGAAGGCAATGGCCAGACAAATTAAAAAACTACAAATAGAATTGTGAGCCAATAAATCAACCTGGTGTACATGACCAAAACAATCTACAGCACAAACAAGGAGACAAAATCCAGACTGAGCTTAAAAATAACAAATAAAACCATGAATCAATCAATTTATCAGAAGCATGTAACCACAACTATCTGTAGCAGGTAAATGCCACTTTGTCATCTCATCCAACAAGACCTTTTAGCTCCAAACAAACAGTAGAATTCTTTGTTCACATACAGCTAAGATCTTATCTTAGTTTACACAGTGTACGAAAATGAATGTGCTTCATTCAGAAAGGAATATTGTTTCTGTATCCTCAGTAAAACTATTAAGTGACAAGTCTAAGAGTAATTAAATCCAAGACAAGACAGCAAAGACTCTTTAAGTATTTAATACCAATGGAAAAACAAAATGGTTCTCATTGGATTGTTTCGATTGAAAGCAAATCAGAATAGAATTCCTTTTGATGGATATAATAAATATTGTGCTGATTATGCAATGTCATGCAGTGAAAGGCAAGTGTTAACCTTCTTTAGTAAATCAACATCGTCACTCCTGGCCTTCTTTTCATATCCTGGTGGTGGGAAGGGAAAGCAACGCGACATTGAACAGAAACCCAAAACACAAAACAGCAATGCCTTTCACCAAAGAAAATGATTGAATTACTTTCCAGTAGCACTGTTCCGAAAAGGGAATGGACCAGTAACTATGCTCCTGTCCATGCACCATGTCCCCACATTCATTTCCAGCTTCAACACTTCTCCATGAACTCGTATATCACATCCAACAGCCACGAGTTCCAAACCCACCAAAATTCCCTTCACCGTAATGCACACACCAGTGAGACGGAATTCACAGGAAATTAATTTCAATGCAGTACTTTGCCGTTAAAAACAATTAACTTTAATAGCCAAGCTCAAAACTAATCTGCTCAGTTGAATATGCTATTATACTACACTATACTGCAATAGTTCAACAAAAACTCAGTTGCAATAACTTTGAGAAGTTTTCCTTCTTGACGAAGAACTATACTCAAATTATGTTAAACCAAAAGGTTTCTTGAGAAATGAAAATTGCCCACTACAATCTGATCTTCTATGATGCCTTCTGTGCCAACAAAGAATCATCACCTCCTTTCCCTTAAAACCAAACCCTGGTACACAAATCATTCCCAAGTTCAAGATCAAGCACGAAATATCCAAAGCCCAGAATCCCTTACCCTCCAAGACAACAGAAACACAAATTATTGATCACTGCCAAACAATCCTAAATGTGCAATCTTCTTCCATGCCCCAAAAACAAGCAATGCTCAACAATACCACTCCATGCAATCTCAAATTTGCGACAAGCAAAAATTGTCCAATCCACAACTCCAATCACTTGAAAGACAGCTCATTTCCTGCTGTGCTCTTGAATCAAAAACCCTAATCAATCCAAGATAAAGAAATTCAATAAGTTCCCAATTACGATCCGGCAAAACCCTAACAAGAATAGACCAATAAGCACATAAAATCCAGTTCTCAAACCCCCAAAAAAACCCTTACATTCAGCTCCAAAGAAAACAAAGAAACAAAGAAACTTGTAGAATATATAAAGAATAAAGGGAATACAAGAGAGACCCTTTTCTTATTAGTACCTAAGTGTAAATGGGTATCAATCAAAAGCCAAAAAGAAAGCTTGATTCAAAGAGTAAACTTGAAGAAAACAAATAACACGCAATTTAGACCAAGAAAATAAAGGGTTGTCTCAAAATCAATAAATCCATCTAATCAGATTACCTTGTCCGCTACAACAAACAGAATATTATTGTAGAGGAACAAGATCTTTCCCTTTCTTTATTGAGTATCGTGAGCTGAAACAACAACAAGCCTTGATCTTTTTTCGTGTTTCTGCTTAGTTTTTTTTCTCTGTTTTTGCTATTGTTCTTCTCGGAAAGGGGTTTCTTTTATTTGTCTTCGGAAGTAACTCGCGAGAGAGAAAGAGAAGAGACAGCAAAGGAAAAAACGAAACGGGAAGGGGGACTTAGGTCCATATAATTTTGTGACTCTCTCTCTCTCACTTGTGTGTGACAAAGAAAGAGAAAGAATTGCTTTGAGAGGATGTATTTTCCTCAACTCTTCTTCCAAATATTTTTGCTCACGCTCTAGTTGTCTATCTTGAATTTACGCACCTATATTGAGAATGTTTCTTGCATTGCATGTGGACTCCATTTTATGGGATTGTTTTTAAAGACTTTCATTGATGATACAGGATCTTGTTGCAATTGTAGGCTAGAAAGCTTTCACGTGAAGAATTCCTAGTTTCTAAACCATGTGATCACTTCCACCTGTCAGCAAGTATGAATGGTGTGGTTTTTTAAAAATATTTTTTATTTAAAAATATATTAAAATAATATTTTTTATTTTTAAAATTTTATTTTTAATATTAATGCATTAAAACGATGTAATAGCATAAAAATTAATTTTAAATAAAATAATCAAAATTTTTCAGAAATATTAAGAAATATTTTTCAACCACGTTCTCAAACCTATCATTTGATTGCAATTGTTCATTGCCAAGAATATCTTATTGAAGTGATTATTGTGAAAGGAATACTTATTATGCATCCGTGTTAAGATTTGATTAAACTACACACATTCATCCAAGGTAAAAATATATACATTTGATATAAGCAATCATTATCGAACATGAAAAGAAAAATAATCATGAATACACTGTAAATTTATTCAAAACAACATGCACATAAACATACATTTGCGATTCTTTATTCTACAAAACAAATCAATAAATTCTTCAAACAACAAATAAATCATATATGGGAGTAGATTTGACCTTTATGAGTCATTCGAGTCGACTAGAGCATGAAAAAAATAGATCTGGGAAAATGGTAGAAACAACACATGTATAATACGTGTATCAGTGACGGTTTGAGATGAGAGATCGGACACCGAGAAGGGGTTGTTGTTACTAAATTGGACTGCTATGTCCCCTTTTTTTTCTTTCTCCTTGTGCTAGTGTTTTTGCTAGTTTATTTTGCAAGAATATCTTTTTTTAAATCTCTATGAGTGTGCTCCTTTTATCTAAATGTCTCTCTCTCTACTTATATTGTTTGGGAACCTCTACAAAGTAGGAAAAACTAGACTAAAAAAATAATATTAAACAATTATATTATTTCTTTCTGACCATTAATGCCTGATTAATTAATTTCATCTTTTTAATGTGTATGATATCTTCCAATAATTTTCCAATTGTTTGATCTCACATTAGTTCCTTTGTTCTCTCTTAGTTCACTTCCTGAACTAGTTATTCTTCTTCTTTTTTATTATTTATTTTGAAAACATATTTTAAAAATACATGAAAAAATTAGGGGGTAAAAAATAGATTATGAAAATTATCGTGCTGGAAAAATTAGGTGTAAAAAATGAGTTATAACAATCATCATGATATTTACAAGTTAATATTTTATATATAGAATTTTTTTTATTAAGTATAAGATATGTCCACAATACATTTATATATATAAAAAATATAGTGTTATTTAAAATTTAAATATGATAGGATAATATGAGCAAATCCTTATACCATCTTAATCAACACCTCTAAAAATAATGATAATGGTTCTAAAAAAATAATGAATAGCTGGTGATGAATTTTCAAGTCATTAGTTTGATAGAAATGAAGAAAATGAAATTAACAAATGTTTCAAGTTAGATAAAAAAATGTTTTAGATTACGATATAATGTAACTTAGGTTGTATTT
>Ga0307517_10015266_pt1 | contig 10223 bp, 10 predicted proteins | sample 23_EM_MG_FD_194515 | JGI IMG/M metagenome (GOLD analysis project Ga0307517, IMG submission 194515) | Populus trichocarpa ectomycorrhiza microbial communities from riparian zone in the Pacific Northwest, United States - 23_EM | ecosystem: Host-associated > Plants > Roots > Unclassified | place...
AGTGAATGAAAGGGGACGAAACCTATGAATGGTGAGTACAAGGCATTGTGGCAGACGAATGCTGCTAAGATACGCACATACCTTCTTCATTCGCGACCGCTCTCATCGTTGGGGACCCCACACATCCCTCATTCTAAAACAAACCCCTCGCCCGTCGTCGTAGTTCACGCCACTGAATACTTGTCGACTCGATCCTCGTTTGCGTCACACGCATTCACGTCGTTGGCCTGAACTCTGGCGGATGTATTCAGAACGGAGTGACATTGGCGGTGGCAAGGGTCTTCTCGTCCGCGTTTGGGAGTACGGGTAGTACCATATGTCGTGTTGGAACCTCAGTGGAAGGGATGAGAACTTGTGAAGACAGGGAGTGGGCATGTTAGGAGTATACTTTCCTCGCTTGGAATGGTAGTCGAGAACTTGCAGGATGTTTCAATACAAACGTTCGAAATACCAGAAATCTGGCATCGCCCAGAGTGTCTACGTACCCCAAGGGTTCGGCCCAGTCACTTTCACAACTGGCACCGACAGCACAATGGGGACGGTTGAGAAAAACAGGTGATGACAGATGGATTCTTACATAGTATTTTGGGTCACATGACCACGTCTTCGGCGACTCTTCGCGCAATTTTGGCGCATTTATATTATATTTATACCGCCCCCCTCTGCCTTTGCCTGAGGTACCAACGGGATGGAATTTTGAAAGAAGACAAATAAAATGTGATCCAGATTACGGCGTCCCCGCGAGGTGTTCCTGCGATATCGTCAAACCCCCCCGAAGACGACACACGTGTGCCTAGTCCGGATACTAGTACATATCATCATTATACCGTCATACATTACCCACTCGCGTCTTTCGAAATCACTCAATTCAAAAATCAACAAGTCTTCCGAGTCGTTTTCGAAATTGACGACGACCCCAGGTCCGAACGCAGTCCCGGGGTGACCGCGTTCGTTCGGGCATTGTAAGGAAACGGATTCGGGGCGCGTACTTATCCGTTTACTAAAGTTCCTTTTTTTTCTGTTTACTTTTCATTTTTAATAATCCCCCTGACTAGTGAGCCCTTTCGTTCTCGTGTGAATAACACAAGACAATCATGTAACCGAAATTCTTGTTACTGATCAGTTTACGGAATCAGTGTATTCCTTCTCAAACCGGGTATTTTATCATGAGAATAGATTTATTGATTGATCCAGTACTACTCATATGTATATGAAAACGAGATAGGAAGCGAGAACGCGAGAGGGGAACTGGGACACAGAACTTCCAACGATGGCTCCAGTAAGTGGGTTTCAATCTGTTTCTCCTCTTCCAATTATCCCATTTAGGTCATTCTAGTCGTTCGACTGGCCACCAGTCATACGATAAAGAGGGTAAGTACCCACTCTCTATTTTCCCGCCGCCGTGTTGGCCCACCCGGCCCAAGTGAACATTCCCTTCCCTCTTCCTGGAGTTCGTCGAAGAAAACAATGGTAAATCTATTTTCACTCGTTCAGGTCTTCTGAATCAGCACTCACTGTCATTATTCTGGGTCTTCAACTCGTCGCTGCATCCTCCGACGAACAGAGTAAAAATGCGTTTTTGGAGTACGTCCTCTCATTCTATGCAGGTACCGGCTTCGAACACTAGGGAAATTTAGGTGCGAATGCCCTGAAAACGGACATATATGTTAAAATATCCATGTAACGCACTCACGGAAATTACAGTCATCGGTGGAATAATACGCGCGTGTCTTCATGACCATCGCCGCACAACAGAGATCTTGAGAAAACATTCCCCAACAATCAAGGAATAAGCTGCCCACCATGGACTTACAGGAAAGCCTCACACCCGCGACCCAGTCTAGTTGTATGTTGTAAAACCCTTCCCAAGGCAACATAGGGAAAGGAATCGACAAGGATGTATCAGCCCCACCTCAACAACATAATACAATGACAACACACAAGGCTCGCCGACGCATGTGGCCCTCGGCGACAGTGCCGAATATACTAGTCTCTGTGCCAAACCAATGGGGCGGAAGAGTGTTTGCGTGGGAATCACTTCCCTTTTGCATTCTCCGAATCCCGATTTGTCCAGCTGAAAATTCAGCCAGACAAATAGGAACACCTGATAAGATAAGATAAAGCCTGATTCCAATTTGGTCTCCCATGTGCTCAACAGCTAGTAACTGGAGGGGAAAGTGACAGAATAATGATAGGGACACGAAGACAAGGATCTTCCGGGAGAAGAAGGCGAAAGAGACGTTCCAAGCTGACCTGCAGTACCCCGTACCCGATAATATGTGACCGGCTTGCAACCCATCCCGTTGTGGTCATACAAAATACGGCAATGAGATTACTCCACTGTACCCATCTACAACGGCACATTATGACATTCCGGGTTCCGGTTCATAACGGTTCAGGAGGGCTATCATATGTGGGTTTTGAACCATAGGAAGCATAGCCAATCACGGCATAAACGTACAGGCGCACATCGCTCTCATTGGCCATGGATAGGCTAAGCTACGAGTTTCTCCAATTGGTCGGATGCTCCTGGGAGAGTTCGTCATTTGCAAAGAATGCAGGAGGGAAGTTTAAATTAATTGCAAAGTTGGCTTGGTGAGCTTGAACACGAGGGAACTACCCTCCTCTGATCTCTACGTTGCGAGAAGACTCAAATAAGGATAACCTAAGGCTGAGAATGAGAAAACGATCCCGTGATGGGCTATTGAAATCGTACCCAGTCTTGACATCTTTAGTTGCTTTCCTCCATTTAACGACCTCCATTTAACGACTTTTGTTGGATGGAGAGAGTAACGATGATCATTTTTAATATGTTCACTTTAATACGTTCATTGGATGAGTCTGTCTTATATTTTGAGTTCCAGCGGGTCAAGAAAGAGTACGCTGGTTAACCGAGAGGGATTCTAAGTGATAGTTCTATGGACGAACCATGCTGGATGTTGAATCTTTGCGCATACTACTTAGCGTGGAAGGGCTTGAGCCCTCAGGCTCGGAGTTTTGTGGGATTCTGCATCCTAATCGAGGACTTTTACGTGCAAATTTGTATTGCCCAAAACATTCCCAGAGCTCGGAGTCACGACAGATGTCCGGTGAGGTGAGGTGACACGTGGTGTTGATTCTATTCACCGTTGAACTAGAATCTTGATTCCCGCGATGGCATACATGAGCGCTGTTCCTTCATACAAGTGGTTCAAAACAAGCTTTCCTTTGTGAAGTCCGTGGTTCTCGGATAAACCCATGGAATTGAGTCACAAGGTGGTGCGGCGCTAATCGTAAGATCGGCCACAAGTTGTTCAGTTGAGCGTGAGTGCGAGTAAACCTTAGACTTATCCACGATGTTCCAGGATGCAAGAACATGGCACTACCGTCGGGACTCGGATGTTCCGATCCAAACGCATATGTATCTTTGTTATCTAGCCTGTGCATCTGTCATGAAGAGCACTCGTGAAGGGAACTCGAAGCAAGCCAACCCACAGATTTGTGTCACCTTGGGATGATAGATAGATCTGTTAGCGGCTTTATGGTAATATCAAGGGGAAAGAGTGGTGGGAGATAAGTAGTTTGTAGGAGTAAAGACTATGCCGATGTGGAATTTTCAAACTGCGTCTGCATGCGGGTCATGGGTTCGATGCATTTTTGGCTCGCTATGAAGTCCCATTCAGGCCCAACATGCACATCCGCTGTATCGCGTATGTCATCAACCTTGTTGTACAAGCGCTTCGAATAGGGATTGATGAAGGCGATGTAATACCTGAGAAAGAAAACTGAGACGCACCAATCCACTATGATCCTGACATCTTTTAGGGTACTGAAGTGTGGCCAATTGATTGGTATTATGTGCCTAACGTTTTAACACCATATATGAAGAATTTTGGGAGACGGCCTGAGGCTACGGAGAAGAACTAGTTTCACGAACAAAAGGTCAAATGCAACCGATTACATTCTCAATATTGTCTAGAGATCCGGCTCATGTTCCCGGTCGTTCTGTGTACTGAGGAATGGACCGTGTGGTTTTTTTGAGGAGCGAAGCGGAAGGTGGTCAGCCTGGGGCACTGCTGGAGTGACCGGCGCCGTCACTGTGTTGCGGGTTCAACGACGGAGGGAACATCTTAGTCCGTTACCCACATCCATGAATAGGTTGTGAGAAATTTTGAGACCTAAAGATGAGTCCTTGGTTTGATAGGTACACATTTAAGTGAGGGAAGCACAATACCTATTAGCCCTCCGGCCACGGATTCAAGATTAAACCTTGCGCAAGAGTGCCTGCCAGAAAAGAAAAAATTCCGAACACATTACATAAAAATGGATAATTTTTTCCGAGTCGTACCCCTTGGGAAATGTCCCATACATGTGGGGAACACCCTCAACTAGTATGTTGGTACATGTCTCCTCTTTTTATTTTTATATCTTGGCTAAGTTGAATATCGTGATTCGGACAAAGGGGATCAAATATTGGAGACAAGTTCAGCGTACTGTGCAAAAATATATAGAGGGGTGCATAATAATTAGTGGAGGTGTGGTCGTGCTCGCTGAGCACAAGTCGCCGCACGACATGGATGATGTCATCAATAATAATGGAGGACAGCGGATAGGGAAAATGGCTTTGGGGGAAGTCGACAAAATTTCAAAGCCAACACCAATCATGGATGTCCTGCAGGTGTGCCGTCCCTGTGGCCAATACCTTTGGTCTTCCTTGGTTGACTAGTACATGAGAAGTCATAGCTCTTTAGGAAACCAAATCAGCGACTTGGATTGTCGGCCAGGATTTCTTTCCATTGTTCTCCCCATTCTGTAGGTTCTATTGTTAATACCACTGTGCGTACTATTTACAGATTTCATTTCAATGGAATTACCTGTTTCTTTTTTTGGCGTTTGAATGTGAATAGAAGGTGTCTTCACCCCACGGGGATTCACATCTGTGATGACCACACCAAAAAAATACTCAATTGACTATACATCAATATAACAGCCCGAAGACGTCGGATTCTCAGGACAGTCCATATTTATAGAAACATCACTTCATACCCCTGATCTGTCGCACCAACTCCCAATATGGGGAGCGATTAGCAACGAACACTCAGGATAAAGTCATGGCTTTGGCTGACGTTCTGTATACTGTATAGACGCTCTTTGGGACTTGGTTCAAATCCTTTGTCGCAATTGAATTTTCTTACTTCAACATTACGGTCTACCATCATCATTGAAATATATTTAACTTAATATCATGTCAAGCTGTATTAGATTGGGGAGCAACATCGCCTTCAAAACTTGACACAACTTTCTTTCTCGGTAACGAAAAACTTCCGTTGATTGCTCCAATTTGCGAGGTGCCATTGCCTTACACCAACATCGTCCACAATGGGGTTCCCCTGAATGCCCGGGCTCAGTAGAAGAGCAGAAATGTAGCTCCCTACAAGCGTCAAGTCCCTCAAGAAAAATTATATGCGGTTGGATGACCTATGCTAGGTGAGTAAAAGCGAACTCATCAAAGAGGGTTCAAGTCTTGTCAGTTGACAGAATCTTAAAGGACGTGTTTAATTGCGCTTACTGTTGGCGGCTTAGTCCAGGTCTATTTTCGGCGACAGAAGTTTGAGCTTCAAGCTTCGAGGGTGTTAGGGGGCGTTGGGACCACTTCTTGATAATTTCTCCCAGGGTGACAGAAACAAGATTAATCAAAGATCAATATCGTTTGACCTGTCGAAACTTGATTGACAATCGAGCTGTAGGCGTTGGGTGGGGGAAAATACTGTGACTTAGAACAAAACATCAAAAAAAAATATGCGACTCAAGTTTTATAACTAACGGCCTGGCATGAACTGCTTTCCAAATGTATCGACTATTGAGGTATGTAAGAGTTATCTTATCTCGACATCTCCGCGGATTTGGTCATGTGATCGTGTTCCGAATGTCACAGCTTCAACATTCGCATTGCGCAATAGGAATGGAAATTCTGGCCCCGCATCTCTGTTGATAAAACCTGGCCAGCTCTTTGTCTCCTCCCTCAAAGAATTGTGTTTTCTTAAATAAATAAAATTAAACTGACTATTGAATATTCAATATTCAGGACATACGCGACCTACTAAGTATAATTGGTAGTTGCGAACTCCCATGAGCTAATTAATAGTAAAGGATAACTCGCATAGTTTTGAGGCAATCGCTTCAAGTTCCGACTTGCTTTATCTGATTAACAATCTCATCTTTTTAAATTTGCCTTCTTCCATGGGAGTCCTATAGAGTCTCTGATGCCTACATATTAAATGTACTCTATCTACAAATTTTCAGGCCTGCGAGCAGCGCGAATGTGTCGAGTAACCTGTGGCACGTGAATGATGCCTGTTTTTGGCTTGTCCAAAAGTGGACATTAGGTGTTAGACACAGAGCCCCGAAAAATGCTCGAGCTCATATGGTGTTATTGCGCGAGTATCATATCTTAGATATGTTTTGTCCTCAAACTCACACCAAAAAGTAAACAATAGTTATCCAGGTCACACACGCCGAGACAGTGAAGACCAGCAAGGACCCCATCACCAAAGAAGTTCTCGTTTTGATAACAAATCGGGACCTGGACCCAGTCGCCAGCGGTATGTGTGGGATAAAAATACAGGTTTCCCCTGATGAACTCTGAGAGATATTTTAGCGAACGCCGCTGAGAAACGCCATCTCCGTCTCATGAAACGAATTTCCAAGCATCAGATTGCGAATATCAAATAGATTGCGAAGTCGAAATGCGATCCGATCAGCTTAAGGGTCATGGACGACAACTTCTTCGTGGTATCATTTCCTGTTCGTCATAACTTGAGCGCGCTCATGCTTAAAAGTACTTATTAAACATGAGGGGATATCAGACAGATCGCCAGTGGACGGATCGTGGCACTGGAAAGATTTACACAAAGCGACAAGAGACTGAGCACGGTCACATCATACAGTGTGTGCATGAGCAAAGCCTTACACAAGTTCGACATCCTGAAAATTCATTCCTTTCGTTTTCGGAAAGTCCTGGCCTCGCGGGCCTCGGGTAATTTGTTATCTATGGGCGCTAAAAGTTAGCTCCACACCCACACTCAGTTGTAACCGTGTTTCCTGTCACTGTTTCGATTCCTAATCTGTCTAGCCAGCCCGATTTTATTGATCTGTAGATCCTCCACATCATTTATTTGCAGCCTGAAAAACTTGAAAGGATAATTTTCTTGCCCCTTCTCCACCCTCAGGCTCTACACTATCACATCCTCTACTTCAACTTTACCGCAAATTTCCAGTTCTATGGACACGGACGACACGACTCAGTCAAAATTGTCGACTTCAGAGTATGATGAATTGTGGAACGACTATCTCGAGAAGGCGGAGACGTCCGATAAACGAATTATCGAGGATTGGAATAAGATTGTGGATGTAACTCTCGTTTTTGTGGGTATTCTTCGTTAGCCTCGCGTTCTTACTAATTCATTGCATGCAGGTTGGGTTGATGATTGCCGTCCTGGCTTCCTTTATCACCGACACATCTCAGCAACTCCAACCCAATCAAGCTAATGTCACCAATCAACTTCTCGTGGGGATCTACGATCAGCTGGTCGCACAGGCCAACAACGCTCCACTTGCTCCTATCAACATCACCACCATTCTTAAGCTGGATGACAGCGACCGCGACCATGCCGTTCTCTGCTATGCACTCCTATATAGCAGTCTAGGATTATGCTCCGTGGCAGCAGTGCTCGCTCTGGCGGCCAAGTTGTGGGTGACCAGCTATGGAGAACGTGCTTTCTCTGGTGAAACGCCATATCAGAGGGCAATAAAGCGTCAAAGGGCGTACAGCGGCGTTCTGGTATGGAGAATGGGGGCCGTGATACAGTCACTACCTCTCATTCTATTGATTGCTCTCGTAGCGTTTGGGTTCTTTGTCCAGTGAGCTATTTTCCATCGTCTTATCCAATTTAAATCTTAACATTCCTTTTAGCGTATCGATTTGGAAAATTCACCCAGATATTGGCTATGGCGTCGGAACTCTCCTCACACTCAATATTACCGCGATAGGCATTGCCTCGCTTGCTGCTGCTTTTATTCCCGAATGCCCATACCACTCCAGCATCTCGACCATCATACAGTTTATCTTTCGTTACCTTCGCAAAGCATTGAAAGTGACAGAGTATGGTGACAAGCGCAAGCGATGGCTCCGGATCACAATAATCACCATCTTATGGCTTGCGACAGGTTCACTGATTGCCTGGGTCACCATAACGTTTTCCAGTGCCTTTTATTTATTGGTTTTCATCCCAATCGCAATTACCTTCGAATATGCGACGGACGACCCAAATTCGGAGCGACCAATTAAGCACACACCTCAAAAATATAGGCTTCCCCACTTAACGTTACTCGTCTTCATTGTCGTCGCCTCACTACTGGCCGCAGCTGGATACTTCCGCAATCCAAAGAAATTTCACATATTTATCACTCTGTATGTTGTCGGGATGTTGCTCCTCTTCTTATACGGTTGGATGGCCCGTAAAATGTCTAAATCATTGGCCGCGACCACCGAAATTGACGCCATCACTTGGGTATTAAAGCTGGAAACCTCTCCAAATCGTGAAAAATTCCAGAAGCTTGGAGAGCTAATCCCCAAAAGTCCCGATGCCAAAAGTCCCGATGCCAAAAGCCCCGATGCCAGAAATCCCGATGCCAAAAGTCCCGATGCCAAGGACTACCGACCCAAGATACTGGAATCCCTTATGCCCCTCCTTTCTCGCGTTATAGTCTCGGACACGGAAGCGAGGGATTTGGAGACACCGGTATCGTTTTTGGCAGATTTGGCGGGTTTCAAGGATCTTCAAGGGTCCTGGTGGCTACTGTGGGAGGATAAAATGCGCCACCCGGCGCTTGAAGAACCGCTTCGAAGTAAATTGGACGAATTGGCCAAGAATCAATCTCCAATGGGAAAGAATGCCGGCCGTGTTCTAGATTCCTATAACCCGTCACATGCCAGTGGTCACGGAGAGAAACGTTGGTGGTTTCAGAAGCGGGAAATGTCAGGGGACACAGCCTCGATGGTGACCATCGTCGAACCAGCGCACTCGTACGGAGAGATGGCGGTTCAGAGACGTAAGAATGGTTACCAGAGCGTAAATGTATGATAAATACGTTCGATATCTCGAGAACTTGGACTAATCGGCAGGAGGGGCTGGCGCGAAACGACCCACTGCCATTGAATGTAGGAATAGCAGAAGATAGCAGAAAGATCTGAATGTACGAATTTTAACCACCGATGTTGTGATATGGTATCCGATCGTTGAGGGTCACCAGAAGAATCCAAATTTGCAGTCACAGAGGCAAGCGCCCTGCAGAGTCCAAGGTTGATTTCGTTCCAAGTCTGAGGAGATCCCTGGTGACTTGGAGGAATATCGTTGTGGCGGACACGGCTTTTACCAGTCGTCCAGTAGTGGACCTTGGTTCGACACCACTCTCAGTTTCCATCTATGCATCAAAAAATCATTGACATCCCAAACATCACGAAGATCTGGATTCTGTCGCGGCGCATGCACTGTCCTTTTATGCCGCAAACATTATCCAAACCTTCGAGCATCTAAACACGGAATGTACTTAAAATAGAGAGACTGTATATGTCTGGTGCGAGGTGAGTTCAATTATGTAAATCCCAAGGCATATTAGATATTTATCGAGGGTTGACTTAGGATTTAATAAAAGTAGAGTATTTCATTTGACGCCCATGTAAAGGAAGATTGACATTATTCAATCCAAAGTTCTTGGAAATTACAATCTGTCATCAGACTCGGAGTAGTTCTCATTCAGACGCTGAAGCATTGACACGTTGTACTCGACGAGAATCCGTCATTAGGTCGACAAATAACTGCAAGTTACTCATAGAAGTTGCTAGAAGCTTTGTAAACCCCCATCGAACACTGAATCTTTACCATCGATTCTTGCCAAGCATCTCTTCAACCTCCTTAGTACTTTTTGAAGTTACCATGTGCACCAACACCTGCGCCCAACCCGATTGTAGCTCGGCACTCGCTTCCTTGCTGATCTTCCGCCAATATTCGACGTTTGCGTTCTTTAGCAGGCGCACTAGGGTGGTAAGAGTAGTTAAGGTTGCGTTCCTGGGTTCCGATGAGGACGTAACGGCACGAAAGGCCCAAGAGCTTATTGCTGCCGCCACCTTCAGCGAAGTAGAGGGCCATCGTTCCTTGAACGTTTGGCCTGGTCCAGTTCATCGA
>Ga0307517_10015267_pt1 | contig 10223 bp, 8 predicted proteins | sample 23_EM_MG_FD_194515 | JGI IMG/M metagenome (GOLD analysis project Ga0307517, IMG submission 194515) | Populus trichocarpa ectomycorrhiza microbial communities from riparian zone in the Pacific Northwest, United States - 23_EM | ecosystem: Host-associated > Plants > Roots > Unclassified | place...
AGTTTGGCCTGGTATGAGAATAAATGATGTAAGGAGTAGAAATTACTACTAGCCATGTTTGGTCATGGTATTAAGACATAAATCTTTAATATTACCTGATTCCGAATACGCGATGAAAATGGAAGTATATATATATCTGGAGTTCGTTTAGTTCGTTTAGCACTGTACTGAACCGCTCGATGTCTTGGATCTTCGCCTGCTCCTGAAGTTCCAAGCTTCAATCCGGCCTCGTATTAGTCAGAGATTGAGCACTGTATACCGTAAAAACTCTTGCAATCGTACTATCTATCTCCGGCACTCTTCTGATATCCGGGTTCACAGGCAAAAAATGTCCCGGGAAGGGTCAGTGCTTTCCTGCCACCATGTACTGTATGTAGGATCAGCCTTCAGGGCGTTGTTGGATTTTGTTAACTGGCTTACGCATTTCTATTAACTTGTCAAACTAAACCTATCTTGGGCTGGTGGAGGTAGCCAATCGCGGGGGTTTTTTTTACGGCAACTGTTTGGATCTATTTTGTTCGGAATGTTCCGACTTGGGTTGTACTTGCTTTGCCCCACTTTCAAAATACTGTGGGCCAAACGGTGTTCACATGGCTGCCGGAACTGTAGCTATTATGGCTAGCGTGGAGCGGGAGGGGGAGGGTGGAGATGGGCTGAGTTGGGGATGGAGCTTGGCCTTTTTGTGCGATGTTGCATTGGTTGTGTTTAGTGAGTGGAGCATAAAGCGTCCTCGTTTCTCTAAGGAAACGGAACGAAACGGTTCCAGTACTGGGCCTTGTTGTGGTGCGAGTTATGTGGTGGCATTCCTGTATGAGAGAGCAAGGGAGATACGCTGGATGGGTTGTGTGGTCTAGATGGCTACTCTTCCGAGCCAGAAGTACCCGAGAACAGGGGAGGGATTTATTTGCATTGGCGCTCATATATCCACCGATTTTTTTACCATATATTTCCTTGATCCCTGCTCCCTGGTATTCCTGGTCTGGGGCAGGTGAGCAGAGGTCGCTTAGATGCTAACGTGCTGGCCTGGACAAGCACAGGCATATGGCAGTACCGGGACCTGTTTCAGGGTATATTTGATCGATGGCATTTACCGTTCAGTACCGCCTACCGCCCACTGCCTTGAGCACCGGATCTAGCAGACGCCCGACAGGCTCTTGTACGATATGCGATTCGGTGGATGCGGCCCTGGCTTGGCCTGAAGGCAGGCAGATAGACGGATGCCCGGTCTCTGCGGACCTGCAAGGCCGGTGATACGAAGGGGTGGAAGAACAACGCTCCGGAGGCCCGAGTAGCTTCAGATGGCAGGGGAGAGGGTGCTTAGAGCAACCGCACAAGTACGCTGAAGCAGCGTTGCTATAGCAGCGGCAGTTATATCATACTGTGGTGGATATATTATTATTATGTACTACATAAGCGATCACTCTGCCTGTATTGCAGGTGGTACTTGAAGGGCGAGGTAGCCTTATTATTATTTTTGCATTATTTTTTTTGCACATCACATGGGTGTATTCCGTCCGTACCCCCCCAGCCTCCCTTTTTCGACTCATCTATCCTCCCTCGTGGTCCGGTAGCCTAACCATATCATACCGTTCAGCACAACAAAAGTGCTAGTACAAAGCACTCATGCAGGTACTGTATTATACAGCGGCCCTTTACTAATTTCATCTACTGTGTCCACGGCTGAGTGCCCATCTGTCCACCCGTTTATATATATATATACAGTACCGGTGGGCAAACGTGAGAGAATAGGGCCGAGTTATTTCCCTCCCTCCCTCCCTACCGCTCTTATTCTCCAAGGCGAAAAATAGTAACCAGAAACAACCCAATCGAGCTCAAGGGAATGGGAATTAGAATTGTGTTGTTGAATAACAATAATAGGAGAGGTCAAGCAAGGAAGAAAAAGAAGGTACCGGCAGCCAAAGAAGAAGTATAAGGATTCCGGGCCGTATGCTGTCATGATCTCCGCTCCTGCATAGGCTCACCGAACTTTCACAGGGATTGGAGGGTGGACCAAGCTTCAAAGCTCCTAAGATAGTCACATGTTGAATGTGAAATTAATTTTTCGGCAGGTGCTTGGGTTGGTTGGATCTGGTCCTTTTTTTCGCCATGATGCTCATGATGTTCAATTGCCACGGCCGGCCAAGGAGGTAGGAAATACAGTACAGTAAAAGCGGAAAGGGAGGGGGAGAGAAGCTGTACGGGCACTATGTGTATACTGGGGGTTGGGCATTGGAATGGTGAGATGCGCGCACTACTTGTTTACTGCTGCGATGTATCGGTACCTATTTTAAAAGTTTACTCCTCCTACCTACCCACCTAACCTCCTAAATCTGCGCAGAGATGAAATAGCGGCCATCTTAGCGTTACTACTAAAGAGAGACTCCTCACCACGCAAGGGATTTTCCTCTTGGAAAAAAAAAAGGCCTTTTGGACTACCCACTTACTGTATACTTACCTCCTCTTTGCTCTCGGCCATGGGGTACGGTGCTTATCTATCTCCCTAACATTGGTCCTTCTACCAATAAATTCCTCACCTCCACCGGGAGAGGAAACAGGATATGGGGGGAATTTCTGTAAACCTTGCTCCCTCCCCTTCCAGCCTTTTCCTTGCCCATCCATAGCATCTATCAGGTATCTTGCTTGCTTGCCCGCTCGGTTCCCCATCATGCGCATGCACTCGGTAGGAGTCTTTTTCCGGCTTCGCTTTTCTGACTTTGCCAGACCTTACTGACTGTATGCCTGTGCACGGTGTGTGTGTGTGTGTGTGTGTGTGTGTGTGTATGTATGTGTGGGTGAGTGATGTGTGTGCTTGTGTGCGTTCTGCACGCGGGAGACAGGTTTAGATGCTGGAAAAGGATTTTGCGTGGGATGAAATTTTCGGTAATAACGATCTATCACACTGTGGGTTTGGGTTGTGAGGAGACTTTGTTGTATTTTTTCTTCTTTCTTTTCAGAGGAGAAAATTATTTTCCCCGCGGGCTCGCAGAGTCGGGGTGTGTCTGGTACAAGGTGTCAGTACAGAGTGCCCGTGCAAGCTCCAGTTGAGAGAAGGGAGGTGAGGGAAATCGGTAGGTGGGCACTGCATAGTAGGCAAAGGAATGATGAGCGAAGGAGAGAGTACTGTATATGCGGTTGGCAATCAGCACAGTATTGTGCCTTTCTCTCTCTCTCCCTCCCAAATTGCTTTACTTAGGTACGGCAGTATGAAAGGGTAGGAAGAACTTCCATTACTCGCCTTATTTACATTTCTAACTTCCTCCCTGGCCACCACAACCTCTAGCCCGATCTTGACAGGAAGGCTCCACAACCAGACTCCGAATAGACATTATGCTACTCCGCCTGCTACAATACCACGCACCGCGCCTTGCCCTTTCCCCACAATACACAAAACCCTCCCCCGTTGTAATAAATAAATAAATTAGTAAATGGGTGAAAACGGTTTCTGCCTATGTCGGAACGTCAATCCACCAAACGAACCCAGGTTTAAGCGACGGAGCATTCATCTTACCCGTATCTGCAGCAGTGGGAAAACAGGGGGGGTGGGTAGGGGGGTCAGTTTTCTTTCCTGGTACTGGGAATGTCTTTCTTTCTCTCACTCCCTATTGCACTTTTTATTTTATTTTCTTGCTATGCTGCGGGAAACTTAGAAGGGAGGTAGGCACAGTATCAGCAGTGTCGTGTGTGCAGGTAGATAAGTAGGTAAGTTAGTAACAGCAAAGGTAAAGTAAGGTATGTGATAACTGCCGGTGCGGACCGGAAAATCCCTCAGCGGCAGTTAGTCCTGCTACCACAGGTGTGAGGATGCAATGGGAAGCTAGGGGAGGGTTGAAACTTGGAAGATGTGGGATAACACAAAGGGATCTTTGGGGAAAGAGTGGGGCATGGCTATGGAGAGTACAGTGTTTTGTATGGGTGTGGGTGTATGATGAAATGCAGACCGGGGGGGCTAGAATGCTTTACCTTGGCTCTAATCCAGCGTAAATCACAGCACCCTTCCAGAGAGACAGATTCTTCCGCCTTTTGGCCCTGGCACCGCTCCCACTGATTGCCTAAGTACTCTCGCAATACAGTTCTGGCCCGGTGCACTGTAGCATATCGGCATCGGACTTTGGTGTTGGCCTTCAACGAAGAGGGAAAAAAAAGTTAACCTAGGTTAACGTCAGAAGTTGCTAGTGCTGATGATTGGCCCCTGAATAGTTTTTCCGGTCCACACACGCTAGGAGATATTTGCTTCCTTTTATAATGCGTACAGGGAGGAAAATCCGATGGAAGGACCGTACAGATAATTGTCCTTTTTATTTATTTTTCCTAACCCTTTCCTTTCAATCACTCCCGATAATTCCACAAACCTCATACGGGGGCTGGTTGAGCTAAGGTTACTTTTGCCTCCAAATTACAGGATCGAGTGAATCTCGCTTACTCGACGTTTACACATAACTTATGATACATCTCCACCGCATCTGCCTGTCTTTTTTTCCCCTTTGGTCTCTAACTTGCACTTGCCTTCCGGTATAGCACCTCTCTATATAATAAATTACACCTATCTATGTGCTCGGTATTACTTTCTTCTCTTTTTTCTTCCCTCTTTTTCTTCCCTCCTTTTCTTCTCGTTCCACCCTACTACTCCCAATTGGGCCAGCTCTGTGAACATGACCGATATTGCGTTCCACCAAGATCTGAACAAAAGAAGCTGAATTCTGGCGGTGTGCAATGGCAACCGTGTTCACAAATGTCGTTCAATTACGAGTACTAGCTCCTCTGTTTCGCCTTTCCTCGAGAAACCCCCCGTATCATGGTGGTGGTGCATGTATCGTGCAATGCACTCAATTGTAGTGACTAACAGACAGTAATTCCAGCTCGCCGACACCAAATCGGACATCCTGTAGGTTTATCTGCAGACCAGTCAACCCCTCAAAAAAGATTGACGGTGCGCTGCCCACCGAGAGCTTAATAGCCTGTCTTCCAAATAAGAACCTGGCACTGATCTTTTTTTATACTCACATGCTTCTCAATTTTTTTCCCTTCTGTAGCATATCGTATCATACCATATAATTATTTTATACCCGCTGCCCCGGCAACCACAGCTATCGGGGCAATCCTGTTTTTTGTTTTTTAACCTCATAACTTAGTGCTTAATTGACCTTCCTCTCTTTATCTCATACGGATCCTGTTTCTCTTGTTCTGAGGAGAAACCTTACAGATCATCGCTCCGTCGGCGGATTTCCCTTCCGGACAATTCTGAGGGCCGGGATTTGCTTTTCTCCGAGCTGGGTTGAGCTCAGCAGTCAGGGTTTAAGAAGATCAAGCTTTCTCCGCCAAGACAAGTGGGGGGGAAAGGTCCTCATCCGGAGGAATGATCTCCGGCAGAGAAACTTTTCGACCGCAGTGGGACTTTGCGTACGACGCGGTAATGTTTCAAGCCGAGAGAAATATAGGCATGGGGACACTAAAATTATAAGCTATCCATAGCTATGTGCTCTCGGAATGAACCAAGGAAGGAACGAACGCGAGTGAGATAATGGTGTTGTTATAGAGACAGAAGGGCCAATTCTTTGTACTACCAGTCTCGGGTTTCACAGTAAGCTAGGTTCACCTTGCTTTCTTATGTCCCTCGGTCCTAGCCACGTAGGGAAGTTCGGGGCTTGAGTGTGGGTTGCATGTGACAATGGGAATCTCAACTTATTAGCGAGAGAAAGGGAAGGGGGATAACAAGTTAAGATGGTTAGCTCGTGGGGTTTGAGAAAAGGGAGGGGGAGAGCTAGCTAGCTACTAATCAAGCAAGCAAGCTCTCTAATGAATGGAAGGTAAAATAAAAATAGAAATTAATTCGTCTCTCCTTACGCGCGAGGTAAAATTGGGGTGGATAAACTTCCCGGGGAAAGATTTTCTCGCCTCTGAACTACAGTACTGTATGATGGCCTTGTCCACACACAGCGAGCTGGGTATAAGCAAGTATGACAAAGGATACCTAGAATAGCTAGCAAGCAAAGGAGGAACTGGGGGAGGGAGGAAGAGGTGGAGGGACATGGAATGGAAAAAATAGTAAAAAATAAGACAACGTAGACCCAAGCTACAGCGGCACAGTAACAGTAGGGTATAGTATAGCTATTTGCTAGGCTCCCCACAGCGGCTCCAAAGCAGCCACACGCAGCGTACCTAACCAAGTGTTTGGCACACAATAGCCAAGATGGAGCACAGGCACAGGAACACAGGCACAATCACAGGCACACCACAGGAACGGATCCCGAAGCGCTTCCCCGCAGAGCCTAAGATGCCTCCTAGCTTACCCTCTCATTGCCCAAACCCGGTTCACATCCATCCATCCATCCAGCTCGTTTCGTCTTGTCAGTAGTGAAGCGTATCTGCTGGTGTCTTTGACAGGGCGGGGTTTGCTTCATCCCTCCCTCCATTTCACAACTACCTATCGTGTTTAAGGCCACTTCTTACCTTTCTACCAGCCGGTAAAACATATCAAGGACGGTAAGGGAAGGAGCGAGAGAGCACGAAAAGGTCCTAGATTTTTATTACAGAGCCTGTGGACGTGCACAGTACTTTACTATCTTCCCTTCGGGGTTTCCCCAAACGCCCTGGGATGTGTCACGCAGGGTACCTGATTCGTGCGTTTTAAAAAAAAGAAAGAAAGAAAAGTAACTTAATGGGCATGATGTAGGCGCTATTGTGGGGCTTTGGTTATTTAAAATTGACTCTCCCGGCGATTTCAGGCTGTGGAAGCTGGAAGGGAGCCAGAGGGGTATGGTGTATGGGTAGATGGACGGAGGCATATAGGGTGGGGAAGACGGAGGGAGTAGGGGGAAAGGAAATCTGTGGATCACATTCTGTCACTCGGGAGTATGTTTGAAGGGGGCTGAGTGTTTTGTTTCCCTCCCCTTTCTCCTCGCTCTTTATTTCTTACTTGACCTTGAAAGGGAGGAATTGGCGTTCCCGGAAGAGGGAAATAATGAAGATAACTAAGGTCGGGCTTACGTGGGTAACGAGCAAGGAGCGAAGTCCGATTACGATGGTTGGAGTTTGGGTTCGGATTCTTAGTCGAGGGGGTTTTTGTTTGCTGGTTGATGATGTGCATCATGCCTTGTTTCTTCGCATTTCTTCTTCGTTCACCTCTGGAACAAATAAACACCGCGAGGTCACGTCTCGTCATGTTCATTGCGGCACGGCATCCTGGACACGGCATCGGCCTGCCAACCGATCTCTGGAAACATTTTGCCCACCACATCAAGTGCTGTGCTTTTCACTCTTTTGTGTTCTAGGACCTTCTTTCTGTCATTCTTCTTCTCCCCCATCTCCACACCACATCCTACCAACTTCTCATCACTTCACCTCTCCTAAAACGACTCTCACCTTTCCCATGGCGAGGCCTGGTACCGATCAATTTCTCATGGAGAAAATCTACTCGGATCTTCCGGCAGCGATAATGAATGATAAGAAAGGATAGGATTAAGGTTGCCGCCCTCACGCGTTGACGTTTTTTTCCCTCCTCAGCCCTCCTCGGACAGCTTTCCGGGGGCCAAAGGCTGGGCTAGCATCACCACACGTCCCCTCTCCTCACCTTCCCTTTGCTGCAAATTTGAGAACGGGAGCGGAGGATTATTTGGCCTCCATGTCAGATTGGCGATGTCTTCCCTTCGGTACTTGTTTACCGTAAGTTTTGAGCCCGGTTTTTACTTTGTCTTAGGATGCGTGTGTAGGGCATCCTTTTTTTTCTTTTCTTCTTTTGATTGCTGTTTTACGGGAAGGAGGGAGGGGTCCTCATTTTCGATGATCTATCCTTTCTTTTTTTGGCGGGGGGGGAGGATTTTTTTCTTGTATGACTGACCGATGGGGAATAGGCTCGTTTTAGAGATATTTTTCCCTCCTCTTTTCTTTTTCTCGTTTCTCCTCGCTCACTCGGAGTGGAAGGATTTTTTTCTTTTTCTTCTTCCTTTCTTCACTTCCCTTAGCAGGTAGAACGTGAGGTGATGTGGGGTGAGTATGTGTGGCAGTTGAGATTTGACAACAATTGGCCCTCCTGGATGAGATATGAGATTTCACTTACTCGGGCACTCACCGCGAGAAGTCTAGGTGGATCGGGGCGTCAACTCAAATACTCACTAAGATAGCATAGGAAAGGAGAAAAGAGGACCAAGCTATCTTGGTTGCCGGGCCCTAGTCATGCAGTTTTTCCGCATGCTTTTTTTTTTACCGAGCGGCATCACCAGTCTGGCTGCAAATGTGTTGATACGGATTTTCGCCTGCGGGCTCGTATTGTCTGGCTGGTTGGCCAGTCGTCGGTCTATCATTCTGGGCTGCTGTAGCAGTTTGGATCCGAATCCAAATATGCGTTCCTCTCCGAAAACACTAACGGATGACTTATCACCAAGCAAGCATAGGGCACGCGCCGTTTGATAAAGCCTCTTCATGTGGTTAGGTAATTCAAGCTTTCCCGGTATCACATCCCAGACACGATTATTATTATTATTTTATAGTCTATTCCCTTTTGGCAAGCGAGAGGAGGAAAAAAAAACTCGAGTTTTTTTCATTTCATTTTTTTCATTCTACTACTACTGCCTTGGGACTGGGCCACTTCCAACTTATCATCGTTGATCACTGATAGCACCCTGTATTATCATTACTCGTTAACAATCCTTCCCCCAGCCCTCATCCTCCTCTCGGATACCTACTCGCACACAGATTTGTAAGTCTAGAACGAAATATACGAGACTACTCACAATCTCAGGTTAGAGGATCAACCGGGGCCAAGGCCCTAGTTATCTCCACCACAGGGCCGACCCAGAGGTCAGTCTGTAATCAAATCATAGGTTATCACTCGCCGTATTTTAAACATCCTTCTTTTTTACTTTGTACTTCCTTCTTTCAGCCGTGCATGTCCGTACCATAAAATGATACACGAGAATGTAGGTTATCATACTCGTAGCCACGAGCACTCACTGAAATACCTTTGCTAAAGCCGGACGTAGGAGGAGCAGAGAAGGGGCGGTCCCTCAAAAAGTTTCTATTTCTGTTTCTTAACAAACCAAGATTAATGACTCTCCTATGGTAAAAATAGTGAAAATAAAATAAAGTAAATGCAAAAAAGTCCCAAGGCACGACACGGTGCAGGAAATCCTCTACTCCCCTTCCCCTCCCCCCCCGCCCGCCATTCTCGTGTGCTTGCTTAATCACCAGCCGGAGCACGACCCCCGACTCAATCAGTACGACACCCCCACACTCACCGGCAATGCCACAAGAGAGCAAGCAGGAAGGCAGGAAGGAAATCCACCTGCTCCCAATAGATACTCGGGACTGCCCGGGACCTTCGTACCCCCCTTAGCGCATGCCTAGGTACGAGTGTATGCACCTGTCGTGAGCATGTATGATTCATGTAAATTTGAAACCCGGAACTAACTCCCCCACCTCACCCCCCCTCCTCCTCTTCCCCTCACTGACTATTCTGCAAACCCGGGAATTGATGCGTGGGAAACTTACATAGAGGGGGTGAGGAAAATATTAAAAAAATAAAATAGAAATATGTAAAAATAAAAATAAAATAAATAAAAAGAAAGGACGGAAAAGAAGAGAAGGGAAAAGAAAAGAAAAGAAAAGTTGGGGTTCGATGGTGGTTGCAATCGGGGGTCTATATTTGGTTATTCTGAGGTTTCCCCCAGAGAGTATTGTACAATGCTCTGCTGTGATGTGCGGGGTGGTGATGGTGGTGGTGATAACTCTGGAGTGGACTATGATATGATACCCGGGCCCGGGCTTGCCCAGGCTGGAATTGATTAGAGGAAAGCGAACCAGTATCAGACACCACTGTATATCATAGTCCCAGAGGCGTGTGGGGTAGCGCGTGTGTGTGTTGGGGGGGGGGGGGGGGGGTAAATTATAGTAGGATTTGCGGGTCAAGACTAGTGAAAGAAGAGAAGGGAAGGATATTATAATAGCCGGACCAATAGGTTCAGTATACTATGTCTTGTATGATATATTTTTCCTTTTTTCTTTTTTCTTTTTTTTCTTTTTCTTTTTCTTTTTCGTAGTATAGTATGAACTACTAGTAGGTGGTAATAGCGGTGCTTTTCTCCAGGGGTGGGGGGGAGGAGGAAGGGAAGAAAGGAAGGAAAGAAGTGCAGGATTATGGTCCTTTCGTCACCGTCTTTTTTTTTCTTTCACTTTTTTGTTTCAAGTGTCTGTGTGTGAGTGCCTACATTCGGGTTCGTTAGGATGAGGAA
>Ga0307517_10015268_pt1 | contig 10223 bp, 9 predicted proteins | sample 23_EM_MG_FD_194515 | JGI IMG/M metagenome (GOLD analysis project Ga0307517, IMG submission 194515) | Populus trichocarpa ectomycorrhiza microbial communities from riparian zone in the Pacific Northwest, United States - 23_EM | ecosystem: Host-associated > Plants > Roots > Unclassified | place...
GACAAAAGAATATTCTCAATGCCATCTGAGACAAAGTATGTGTAAAGACTCATTCCTTTCAGACGTTATCCTATTGAACTTTGGTATGTCAGAGAGCCCCAAAATCCTCATCGAAGCAAGGCTTGGAAGTTGAGGTTGCTGATGAACATCCTCGGAAAAGACAACACCGTACTTTTGAAGGTGATATGGATTGGTTAAAGGGTGAGTTTGCTGATATTAGGTCACGTATAACGGAGATTGGGAAACAAGGTGACTACTGATTCATTTATATTATTCATTGATCCTGGTTTGAAATTCTCTTCTGCAGCTTCTGCCCGGAACGGTTTACACATACTGGAACCTCTTCCATCCCCATCAGTCGCCACTGGCCTTGTAACATTCGCTGGACTCGCCCTTTTGGGATGTCCTGAACTCGTCCCAAAGTCCCGTGCTGTGGATCTTATCGCACAACTCTACATTGGGTCAGCTACCATCGATTTCCTTTCCAATCTCTACGGCTACCTGCGTTATTTCAACAATGACAGAATCATCTTTAGTCACGGCCCCTCGGAGCTATATTTGATTCAGGGCACGGTGAGTTTCCATGCTGTTCAGGTTGTTTGTCTCTTGCTGGCACATGGTTCTGATTTCCTGCTCCTAGATTGCTCAGGTACCATCGAATGGATCCAACCTACCGTACTTGCCACCGGATTGCAACTTCGTAGGGGACATCCATTCGGTCTTTGCAATCCTTTCTCATTGGTTCATGCTTATTGATACCTTGACAGATCATACACCTTGGATCTGCGCTGCAGAACAGCATCGAACCACAAATCAATATCAACCAACCGATCACTTTACATGTCTCGGGTCTTGTTCTCAACTCCAATGCGGACAAAGGAACATTCACCGTCAATGTCAATGTCAATGTTTCCTCATACAAGAATGCAAAGAATAGTGGTGGGAACGTGCTTCAGCCCTCAGCCCCTTTTGTTTGTATTATTCCCAACTCCCTTAAAAATAGAGCTCAGGGCAAGCTCGCGATGCCATCCAGTCGGTCCATTGTGTCGGTTGTTGGAATACTCACTGATGTCACCTTCATCTATGGTAACCGGCATCATGGAATCGAATGTTTCCATCTCACTGTACAACAAATTGTATCTCTTCACTGATAAACCCTTACTACATATGTATACAATTTAAATGTGATTTCCAATGACCGGCCCAATTGCCCTGAGACATTAATTCAGCTCACAGACGGTTGGTTTGCGACCCATTGCGAGTCTCCAAGAATTCTGATATATGTGGACAATTGGAAATCATAATATCTGGTATTGAAATCTCTTATCCATATTGTATCCAGCTCATAAACAGCTGCTTGGCTTGCGATGCATTGCGAGTATCTGAGAATATGTTATTGTATGGACAACTGACAACAGTTAAGCTCCAGGATTGGAATCTCTCAGTCATATTGTATTCAGCTCACAGACGGTGGCTTGGTTTGCGACCTGTTGTGAGTCTCCAAGAATTCAGGTATATGTGGACAATTGAAAATCATAATATCTGACATTGAAATCTCTTGTCCATATTGTATCCAGCTCATAAACAGCTGCTTGGCTTGCGATGCATTGCAAGTATCCGAGAATATGTTATTGTATGGACAATTGACAACAGTAAGCTCTGGGAATTGGAATCTCTCAGTCATATTGCATTCAGCTCACAGACGGTGGCTTGGTTTGCGACCCATTGCGAGTCTCCAAGAATTCAGGTATATGTGGACAATTGAAAATTGTAAGATCTGGCATTGAAATCTCTTGTCCATATTGTATCCAGCTCACAATCAGCAGCCTGGCTTGCGATGCATTGCAAGTATCTGACAATCTGACAATTTGTTGACAATTGACAATGATATCAAAGATGTCTTATCATCATGCAGAGGGACGGTATCAATTTCATAATAATCCAGCAGCATTATAACGAGCTCATAAGATCACGTCTGGGAGATTTTCTGAACATAGCACTGTTTTGCAATATGTTGCATTGTGAATTGGCCTACAATATGATAACCAGTTCATAATGCCAATGACCCTCCGCAATGTATTTTTGGAGTTCATATTACCTGATATGGTTCTCCACAATTTACTGATGTGACAATTTGATGTTTGACTGACCAAGGCTCATCAATGGGTGAGAACAATTTTACAATGTTCTCATTTTCTACCCAACTGACTGTCCCTGCTTATTATTGAATGCCCTGTTACGTAGCTGAAACACCACACCGCTGATGACGCTGACCTTCCGCTGTATGCAAATAACACACAAAATGACCGACGTGAGGTCACCACAAAAGGCTAAACGATCTGTGTGCGAGGACGTGTTCTCCGAGTCTTCTAACAACTGTGGGGAAGTGTTGCGAATGTGTAGGGGTGTTGGGCGAGCATGTTAGGTCTATTTCGAAGCCTTAGAACGATGGTCTATTGTTGTGATGAGCTGCGAAGTCGAAAATCGGAAAATCGGAGTATATCTTCAGTATGGCTGTACTGGGGATCGAAAGCGAAGGTCTGTTGCGGTCGAAAGGTGCGAAATATCAATCGAAAGGGTCTATAGTGTACTGATAGGCAATGCGAAGCGAAACGAGTACAATCGAAGCGAATTTGACTGGTGGAAACTGAGATCTGAGTTTATGTGAGACAAAGGGGAAAACGGGGCTCTCGGGAGCATCTATTATTGTTCTGTGGTATCTAAGAGAAGTATTTAAGAGTCCTACATAGTATTAAAGCAATAGTAGGTAGGCAAAAATCAAGGGATGATATGATCATGATGAAAAAGCGGAAACATGGAAACATCGAAAGTAAAACAGTCTGGACCATACATAGTGGGTCGAAAGGTTCGGAAATATAGGGGAACATGTTCGGAAGGTGTCTGGAGCAATCGAGAACGAGTCCAAAGCGAAACGAAGCGAAAATGAGCAAAATCGCAATAAAAAGCGAAGTAATGGTAGAACAAGCCGCGAAAGGCGAAATAAAATAATGTAAGTCGGTGAAACTGAGAGAAACTAACCAAAATAAATTTAGAACGGTTGCCACAGGCAGTGCGAAGTTGAATGATCGAAAGGAAAGCGAAATCGAGGGAACTAGTGGTATAGGAGGCAATATCTGGGTTGCGATCAATTTGCGATGCTTCGGAATGATCCGAGTCGGCAAAACTATGCGAAATTGGTGGGAAATGAGTGCGAATGAGTTTCGAAGGTCGTCCGAACGTATGGGAAGTCTGCGAAGAGCTAAACATCGGAATAGAGGGAAAATAGTCGAAAATGGCAAATAAATATGAAAAATACAAGCCTGGAGCCGTGCGAGGCCCATCACTGCGTGCAACAATTATTCCATTGTCCGAGCAGTCACTATCTGTTCGTTCATTCAGATATTCATTCTATTATCCAGTCACTACAGTTATGCTAATGAACCGTATGAGAGCTGTTGACTGCCTTCATGATCGAGCCTGACGTTGTCCCCGAAGCTTCTTTCGAGATTTGTGAGACTTGGTCACTGTGGTGCAATGGTCAGGAAATACCTGCCTGCAAAGGAGAGACATTAGAATGGGTATATGAGCTCAGCAAAAGACGAACTTATTCCACCACTTCAAAAGAATATTGGCATTCTGCTTGTTGCTGCCAGAACTATCGGATTCGAAGTAATCAATGATAAAGTTATAGAACAACCGAAAGCTGAAGTTGTTGAATGTTTCAGCCCACTGCGAAGCATCGTGCCACAGTGCAGGTTAAAAATGAGCTATAGACACATATATTACCAAATGTAACACAGTTGAAACGATGATACCAGTGTTGCTGCATATGTGATTGCCCTCGGAGTAACCTTGCCTTCCATATGGAGGAGACTTGCCACATTACTCTTTGTCGCCTTCTTTTTTGAAGCTGTCTTCTGTTAGAATATCGCCTCGATGGCAACATGATGTGACCGACATCACTTCTTGATTATCTGTTACCTTATCTACTGATTGTTTTATTTATGTTTCATAGTTGATCTACATGTTTATAAGTACCAAATGAGTCGGACCCCGGATCGGCAGAGGAAAAGGAAAGCAAGATGCCACAGTTTGGACCAGAGGTTGAGAGGCTGAAAGATTTGACAAAAGAATTGGTGAGGTCGGGTGGTGGGATGGCGTCCTCGAAGTGGACTTGGGGGGTAGATCTGACAAACGATGATCTCCTCGGTTTGATTCGGGGTGCCGATCGACAAGGTCAAAATGAACACACGGGATACCACACCTTCGGTTTGACAAGGCTCCTTCGTCGATTGCCAGTATTCCTGACCTTTCCCTGAACGAATTCCCTGTATACTCGGACATTGAGGGAGATCCCACTAAAGATTTGGTCGATCCTGAGCCCGATGTGGTTATTGAGGCCTTCATGAAACGAGCCAAAGCCAAGGCTTCCAAGGCCAGTAAAGCTCACATGCAGGAGGAGGTTGACCAGCCAGCCTCATATGACGATTACAGGTCAGAATTTATACCTCAAACCTCTCTAATCCCCAAGCGTCCCTGGCTTATGCCAGTCCTTCCCATCATTCTCCCTCTGACCAACTATGCCATCCCACCAAGCAACATCACTGCCGAGTCGGATGCCGATGAACAATTGCCCGATGTTGTGAGCTCTGAGTCAGACGAGTTTCCGAGTGATCACAATTTCCCTGTTTCAGATGGTGCCTCTGACTCGGATATATCCTTTCCAGTCTCGGATGACCATAGGAGTGACGTGATGGATGTAGCTCGGTCCGATGAGCATGACACCCCAATGTCAGTTACTGGCTCTGAGTCGGGATCAGACATGGTTTTTCCTGAATCACCTGTCGCTACACTGACGATAGGTGCTTCGGAACTGATGGTTGGGATTGAGCGAGATCCCACCACAGGTCGGTTTACAGCAGCGTTGTTTGCCAATTTCCCAGATGAGTTGTTAGATTAAGTAAATTGTACATCTTGTGTACGTAGTTTAGCCGGAAGATGTGTGTTCCCCGACTCAGGCATTGTTTAATCATCCGGTCCTGATCAAATCAAGAGCAGTGTGAAACTAGTCATGCCGAGTCAAACCCTGTGAAACAATTGAGACTGAGTATTGAAACCAATACAGCTGGAAATATTGGCAATGGCCCGACCTGGATATCAAATGTGCGACCGAATGGCATTTGCCATTTGGCCAGGCTCGGACATTCTGTACGAACCATTGAGACTGATACACTGTATTCTTCGTCCGAACAGTCCAGACCAATACAGTGTAATCCGGCTGGAAATACTGGTAATGGCCCGACTGGTATTGGCCCGACCCGGAGTACTGGCAAGCTAACCAAATGGCATTTGGCCAGGCTCGGACATCCGTACGAACTGTTGAGACTGATACACTGTATTCTTCGTCCGAACAGTCCAAACCAATACAGTGTAATCCAGCTGGAAATACTGCAATGGCCCGACCCAGACGTTCTTTAATGTAGTCTCGCTCCTCTTGTTCTGCCTTGCCATGCTTTGTATTTGTGATAGGAATTACTCATGTATCTAGTAGCTGTATCTATGTGATGGACTGACTGATTACAGCAGTGGTATATGAGTATTTAATACCCCCAGCAGCAAGAGGCACCTGCAGGAGGAACTGACCAATCGAGTCGCAACCAAGTCGGGCGCCGAGCGTTTGCCAGAACCGTTGTGAACGGTACAGTGTATGCCCACCTAGCCATATAGGTGGTTCGGTGATGTTCTACCGAATGGTTCCAAACGGATACACTGTATCCGTTCGGTAGACCGTTTAAACGATACAATGTAGCTTACCTATGTGCTCAGGTCTCTCGTTCCCTTTAGATATCGAAATATCCTCTTCACCACCTCCCAATGAATGCATCCAGGATTTTCTAGGAATTGTGCCACAGTAGAGGTCGCAAATGCGATATCAGGTCTCGTCCCCATTGTAGGATACATGAGGGAGCCGACTGCTTCCCTATATGGTATGTTCTTCATCTTTGCGATATCTGCAAGTTTCTTTGGTGACTGAGATTTTCGTAGGGATACTGCGGGGTCTATTGGGATTGATGACAGTTTCAAGTCATCAAAGTTGAATCGCATTACGATGGAATTGACATAGGCATGTTTGCGATCATGTGTGCTTGCATGTTGCATGTAACCTTGATCCCAAGTAGCCACTTGCATGGTTCTAGGTCTGTCATCTTGTACTTTCCGTTCACCTGCCTTTTAAGTTCATCCAACAGCTTTTGTGAACTCCCCATTGTCAGGCAATCATCCACATGAATTCCCACTGCCACTAATCTTCCATCTGCCCACTTCTTCACAAACACTCCATGGTCTGTTTCTGTGCATTTGAAACCGATTTGTTCCAAAGCCTCCTTCAATGACTCATACCAGTTTCTAGCACCCTGTTTCAGCCCATACAACTTGTGTAACTGAAACACTGACTTCCATGGTTGCACCATCGAAATCTCTGGGGGTTGCTCAAGATAGATAACCTTGTCATCTGATAGGACCGAATTTTAGATATGCCAAGTTGAAATCAAAGGTATCAGCTGGCCAGCCATTTTTGTTGGCCATTGCGAGGAGTAGTTGGAATGATGTGAGTTGGGCAACAGGTGCATATGTTTCATTGTAGTCCACTCTGTGAATTCGAGTAAAGCCATGTACCACTAGACAAGCCTTATACTTCTCGATTTCACCAGCTGTGTTCTTCTTAATTCATAGAACCCATTTTGAGGAAACCACATTTGTGTCCTTTGGGCATTCGACAATTGACCATGTTTTGTTGGATTCAAGACTTTGAAGTTCAGCTTGGATAGCCTCCTTCCACTTTGGCCAGTCAGAATGTCCCTTTTCCTCTTCATAGGTTGGATTCAAGCACTCCACTGTATCCATCACCGTCGCCATTACCCAGTCCTCCTCTTCTATGCTCCCCCTGCACACTCGTATCCTCGACAGCCTTCTCTGGTACTGTCTGAAAGCCACGTGGAATTATTGTTGCATTTTCTCCTTCTTGGATATGACAAACATAGGCAGATTCTTTTCATACTCGCTTTCCGTGTCCTCCTTCATCGTCAGGAGCTAATGATAGCTGTTGTAGAGGTTGTCGGGGGATTACAGGAATCACCTCTTTAGTGATGGGCTCTGGAGTAGTGGTTTGTAGCTGGTGCCCATTGTTTTTGGTAGGAATGAAATTGTCGTTTGCCTGTTCATCATCTTCAGGTTCTTCAAAATCTTCCATCTCCCCTTCAAACGGCATATCCTCTTCTGCTACCTCATCTCCTATAAACCTCACACTTCTCTCCACCATGGCTGATCTCTTTTCAGCCCAGTAAATCTGATAGGCCTAGCTTTCATCATCAAAGCCTACCCACCATCCCTCTTTTGCCCTACCATCCAACTTTGATCCACTCATATCATGTACCCACACTTGCAATCCCCATACATGCATGTTCGACAAGTCAGGTTTTGTTTCTGTGAGAACCTCTAAGGGAGTTGTCTTGGTAAGGGATCAAGTCCAAGTTCGATTTTTAGTAAAAACTACATGTGTCAAGGCTTCCCCCCAAAGGAATCTTGGTAAGTGGCTTTTGTGAAGCATCAAGTGGACCTTTTCAAGTGAAGTGCGCTTCAATCTTTCAGATACACCATTGTATTCTGGAGTGTCATGAATGGTGAGTTGATGAATTGTTCCCTCCTTCTGCAGATGGTCTGAAAATTCACCACCTAGGTATTCTCCTCCTCGATCGCTTCACAACTTCTTAATCTGGACATTGTGCTGGGTTTGAGCCAAGCCTCAAACACTTGATAGTGCTCAAAGACTTCGCTTTTCTTTGCCATAAGGTAAATGACTGTGTATCAGGAGTGATCATTGTCACGTACCGTGACGCTTACCAGGCATGCATGACATCACACGAGGCTTCTGGCATAATTCTACTAAGTCCCTCAATCAAGCGATCCACCTCCGATGTTCCGCCGTGCTTCCGCTACTGCTTATCACTCCACCGGTACGCTGCAACACATGGTTATTACTTCGCTATATGTCGCTGGTCTCCGCTGGTTGTCGGATGTCTTGGATATTATTTGTAATCATTCTTTGTCTTATTTCCTTCGCTTACTATCTTCCGATCTCCGTTTCCATCATCCCTTGTTTCATAACTCTCTGTTTGATCTCAGTTGGTACTCTTATATAACAGTACCCTACTCGTTGTATGTTTCCCTCAGTCTGAATATCAACTACGTTGTTCTCCTCACCTCCGCTATCCGTCCGAACCTCCTCTGCTAAATTAGGACACGACGCAGAGCGCCGGCGCAACACATAAGTTGAAGCCACGTCCTATCCGCTCTCCGCTATCCCGCTACCCTCTGGCACGCATACGTGACAGTATATTCAGACTTACCGTCGCTCGTGTCCATGACTGAACCCAGAGTCACCCGTAGCGGTTCGAAGAAACCAGCAACTATCGTTGATTCCCTCATCACCCTCACTGCTGGTCCTTCGACCATCCAAACCAATGTTCCGACCCGCTCCTTCAGCAAGGACTGTGCTCTGACTCCTAGCGTTCGTTCTCCGGCGCCAGGGGAAGCGCAGCAGGAAAATTTCCTACCCACTGATCGGGGCGGATTGATTACCGAACTTCCCGATGAACCTGATGATCCTGACGGTTCCGAACCTGATGACGACTCTGATGAGTTGGCGTCTCAGCCGGATACGTCCTTAGCGCATTCGCTTGCCCTACTCGCCGAAAAGATCAGATCTATCGCCAAGCCATTGAAACAGAGGTCCAAGCTCCAGCAACGGGCCCCTGACGTCTTCGACGGCACTGATCCCGGCAAACTGGATACCTTCGTCTTCCAGACCGGCTTGTACATGGCTGCCTGCGCTAGCAATTTCCCCGACAAGGAAACTCGCATCACGTTCACCCTCTCCTACCTGAAGGGTGTTCCGCTCGACTGGTTCCAGGGCAAACTCGCCAGATCCGTCAACGAAGGTTCTGGTGTCCCAGCGTGGTTTACTTCCTACGCCGACTTCGTCTCCGAAATCCGCCGTCTCTTAGGCCCCTGGGATCCCGTCAACGACGCTACTAACGCATTGGAACTCTTGCGCTATAAGGATTCAACCAAGGCCGCCCGATACACGATCGATTTCAATTGACACGCCTACCGCACCGGTTGGAACGATGCGGCTTTGACGCGTCAATACTACAAAGGGCTTCCGGATCGCCTTAAAGACGAACTCTCTCGCATCGGTAAGCCGGTGCGCTTACAAGCTCTTCAAGACCTCATCGCCATGCTCGATCAGCATCATTGGGAACGCCAATCGGAAATCAGCCGCAACAAACGCTCGACCAACAACCAATCCACTTCCCAAAACAATTCGACCTCTTCCAACTCCTGGCACGAACATCGCTCGAATAACAACTCGAAACCGGCCCTGGTGAACAATTCACAAGGAAAGAACAAGGACCAGAAGAAGCAGCAGCCTCCAGCGAACGCTTCTAACTCTGGTAATAAAACTAACACTATTTCAGATGTACTCGGTCGCGACGGCAAGCTCAAACCAGAAGAGCGTCAACGCCGCATGGACAACAACCTCTGCTTGCGCTGCGGCAAACCCAGCCATAAGGTCAACGATTGCCCAGTCGTTTCGAAGGCAAAGCCGAAAGGCCGCGCCACCACCGTCACTCCCGCGAGTACTACTGCTCCCACTGCTTCAGCGTCGGGAAAAGCCTGAGCAGTCCTCTGCCGCCACCGTCGGAGGACTGCGCTGACTCTAACGGTGAAGTAAAAGAGGTCCGGCTGAACGCAGCAGCTTTGAAGGACCCAGGTTCTATGCATACCCCTATTTCTTTTCCTTCTCATTCCGTTCCTCTTTCTTCTACAGGATTAGTCGATTCCGGCTCTTCCCATTGCTTCGCCGACCCCAGTTTTATTGATTTGAACTCTTTTCCTTCATATTCGATTCTGCAGGATGTACTACATCTTCTAGACGGTTCGGTCGGTGCTATTAATACTGGCGCCGCCGACATATCTATCCATTTTTCTACCAATGATATTCTGCTTTTAAAGTTTTATATCACTAAGCTGGATTCATCTTCCACGTTTGTGTTCGGTCACAATTGGCTGCACTGCTACAATCCGTCGATTGACTGGAGAGCAGGCCAAATACTTTACTTCTGACATCTTCCGCTATCTGCCCCGAGCTCCGCTCGTTCAGG
>Ga0307517_10015269_pt1 | contig 10223 bp, 6 predicted proteins | sample 23_EM_MG_FD_194515 | JGI IMG/M metagenome (GOLD analysis project Ga0307517, IMG submission 194515) | Populus trichocarpa ectomycorrhiza microbial communities from riparian zone in the Pacific Northwest, United States - 23_EM | ecosystem: Host-associated > Plants > Roots > Unclassified | place...
GTTTGCTAAAATTCAAAAATAATTTTATTTAAAATTAATTTTTTATGTTTTTGGATCGTTTTAATATGTTAATATCAAAATTAAATTTAAAAAAAATTATCTTGAAGTATTTTTGAGCAAAAAATAATTTGAAAAGCAACCGCAACCACACTTCCAAACACTTTTTTAAAAACTATTAACATGAATAGTTGATTAATCATTGTACAAACACTAAATAACCTAATTCCATAACATACTAGTATATTGGCCCTCGCTCCGCAGCGGATCAATATCATTTTTTTATAATGCAAAAAAAAAAAATATTAAGAGTATAGAGAATGTTTTAAACCCCTTGAGTCTGGTAGCATGCTAGACCCAAGATACTTGGGTATGATGGCTATGCCTAATTAATTCTTTTTATTTTTTATAAAAAAAAAATTTAAAATATCCTTAAAATATCCTAAACATAAATCTTAATTAATTTTTTATAAGTGTTTTTAATTTTTATTAAAAAACATTTAAATTATCCTTGAAGTATCCTAAACAAAAATTCTATTTATCTTTTTTATTTTTTATAAAAAAAAAATTTTAAATATCCTTAAAGTATCCTAAACATAAATCTTAATTAATTTTTTATAAGTGTTTTTAATTTTTATTAAAAAACATTTAAATTATCCTTGAAGTATCCTAAACAAAAATTCTATTTATCTTTTTTATTTTTTATAAAAAAAACTTTAAAACTATCTTGAAGTATCCTAAATAAAAATTCAAGTTCAGAAATTATTTATAAACAAAAAATTATTACAAAACTCTAATCTAACGTTTTAGATTTAAAAATTCATATCATATATTCCTATTGAAATAGTTTATTTTTTATGTTTATGAATTTGTTATTGGTTCAATAGAAATTCTATCTTCTCTCTTTTTTTCTTTTTTTTATGAATTTGTATTTTTTTATTTATTTTTTTTACTCAAACTCATTGCAAAAAAAATGTTTATTTAATGGGTGGTCGTTTGTGATTTTTCACCGACGACAACATTATTTTATATTTTCTTAACAATACTAGACTATATGTGTTTAGTTTTGTTTGAACCCTTTATGTGGATTTAAATACATGTTACTCTTATTTTTAATTATTTTTAATTTATGCACCATGTAAAACTCTAAATAATATAAATAAGCTACTTGATAACTAAACTATATAGTAATGTCGTTACATTTTATTTCAGTTGTCAAAACTCTAAAAAGCGTTAAAAAATCAACAAAAAATATAAACATTAAAATTTAAAATTAATTATTTTACTTTAAAACTCATCAGAATAAATTGAATTTTTTATCAATTTTCTTATATGTTATTTTTTGCTACTTCTTACATTGTTTTTACTATTTTAAACAAATATTGATAGTATCAAAGCCTTTCTTGGTTGTTATTTAGAGAATGATAGCAGTGCATGCTTCAACTCTTTCCACGAATGAGAAACTAATTTATTTATTATTAATTTATAATCATGTGGCATATAATTCAATTTTGTCCCTAATTTTTAACTAAGAGCAATTATAAATTATATTATGTGTTTCAAAAATTAAATAAATCAATTATTATTTGATAAAACAAAAGATTAATCTGGTAAATATTCAAATTTATTCATTTATAAATAATTCTAAATAATTTGGTTGTCAGTTGGTACGGCGTGTGAAACATACACCAGTAGCTTTTCGAATAAAAAATAGAAAATATAACATGAAAATACTAAAATGTTCTTCATGATCCTTTTAATTACACACCATACTCAAGTAAATTTCATTGTTTTAATCCATAGTAATCTACTTCTAGAGCTACGATGAAAACCTACATAATTTACCTTTCTTTATAATTGGATTTTGAGTGTCACTTTTCATTTTCAAATGTCATCTCTAATGACTTTGTAAATACGTTAGAAGACGGGAGGGAAGACAGCTGAATTTTACAATTGCAGAAATCCAGACCACCAAAGAAGACCTCAAGTTCTGCTGGGAGCCTGAGGGTAGGGATTAGTGTTGTGATGCCCTAAGTCATGCATGAGTGCATCAACATAGCTCTTTTCAATTACTAGTGCCTAGTTATTGAAAGAAGAGTAGCCTTGTAGTATTGCCAGAGAGCTATTATATCCAATCCTCCATCATAGCTAATAACTAACCACGTGTCTGGATGAGAGAAGTTAAAAGAGATCCTCTCCGTATAGGTATGTAGTTGTGGCTGAATATGAGAAGTTGTGATGTTATGTATGGTATTTAATGTTGTTGGTAGATTATGTGCTACCAACTTCTGATTCAAATTGAAAATTGCTCTCTAGTTGAGTAGAGGTTTTTCCTTCAATGTGTATCAGCACTCTTTTTTTCCCCTTGATGTTTAAGGTGCTGCTGGAGGGGGCAACTGCAATTTCTGGTACACAAATCGTATACTGCATCCCAGAAGTTGCAGTGTACGAGGAGTATCCTGATGTGGTTTCTGCTCAAATCTCTTCCTTGGATGATGAGCACCCGTAAAATGGAACACACCGCAACTTGAGAGATAATGTCCCTAGAAATTCTCTTTGTGGCCCTAAATTAGGAGCACCTGCTACTCGGAATGACAGCCCTCCAAGCTTGTGGCTTCGTTGTTGTTACTGTTTAATTCTGAGAACATAGGGATCTTCTGGATAGCTGATTCTTCATTTTCCTTTTCCAATTCAATGAAATACCATATCTAAATTCCTTGTATTCTCTGTTTGGATTCATTTATCCACTAATTGGGAAGCTGATCTTGTATGTTCAGTGCTCAGTATGCAGAATTGATTCTTTAATTTTCTCTACTATATTTTCTCTTTAGGTAACTTTCCGAGAACGACACAGAAGTTTGATCTCCCTTACTTCCTTTGGGTCCCTAGCCAAATAATGAGGTGGGGGCAGTTTTCAGGTTCAAATCTCAGAACGTGTCTGATTTTCTCTGCTGGAAGCTTGTTTTATGTTGTTTCACCGATAGATTAATCTCTGAAAGTATTCATCTTTCTGCACACCATGCATGGTTTACTCTATAAATTGAACAACAGCCATTTTGTTATCCTGTTGTCTTTCCATTCCCGTCTCTATAGTCAAGTACAAAGGCCTTTTGTTATTTCTTTTTATCCTTGTGATGAATTTACATTTTCTTAAGCAGCAAGTTCTCTGCTCAGTAACCCGAGTTTACCTCTCCAAGAAAGTGAAGTGCCATTAATAATGACAGGGGTGCTATAACATAATATTTCCTCTTGCAAAATGTTTTTATCTTCAATGCATCTCACTACAAGGGGTGAAGTTACTTACTTTAAACTCTGAGTTACAGAAAACAATTTCCCCTGCTACGTCATTGTCATGTAACAATCAGAATAGGGATAATTAACAAAAAAGAACTTATATACTTTGATATATTTTTCATTTTCAATCTAAGATTTGAGAAATTACAGTTTGCCTCCATGATCAACAAAAAAAATCAAATTAGATAAAAAAGCAACTTTGCCCTTATATATAATAAATGTAAATATTCATAACTTGCTTCCAAACCTTGTTTCTCTCTCTCCCCTATATGTTTAGTCTTTGTCTACAAACACGATACACCCATACAAATTTGAAGCAAGATCCTTTGTTTTTTTTATATTTAATCTCTTTATACAATTACCAAGGGTATAAAACCTCTTCTTGTTGTTATTTTATTCAACCTTGTTCATTGGAAATAATGGAGAGGTAAGTCTTTTAACATAATCATGTTTTAGTGGCATGTGTGGTGTTATGTTATGTTAAATTAATGGGTAATGGTTAAAATATTATGAATATGCACTTGTTTAACAAAAAACAAATAATTTTTTATTTACCCTAAACCTAATCCCAAAGCTTTGAAAACCCTAAATTAATATGTTTATGGCTTGAATGATTACAATATTAAGTGTTGTAGTAATGTTTAAACTATTATTTTCTTCTTCTAATGCATGTTTTGTTAACTAAACATAAAAAGGCCCTAATTTTATCAATTAAGGTTACTATTTATAGTAACTTTAATTGATAAAATTCAGGTTTGACATATATGACTTCTAGATATGTCTGTAATCAGGGTTTCTACTAGATAGATCTTTAATTAGGCTTGTATTGTTTGTAATGACATGATACAAGATATCATTTATTATTGCTCACCATGGTAGTTTGTTATATGTTGAGAAAGGTTGGACATATTGTTCATATAGGTTTTAAAATGAAGGATGATAAAGGGAATCAAATATTTGACAATGCATCAATATTGAAGCTAACGAATATGCACCAAGGGGAAGAAGAAATACATATTTATATTAATGTTGATGATGTTGCTACTCCTTTAACAATGAGGATACCAAGGTGTTTCATTGGCAAGGTTGAAGGCAATAGGAGAACTAAAGTAAAATACTTTAATGATGATATTGCTATAAGTAATAAAGTTATAGTGGAATTTGATATAGATGAATTGCATCTTCTTGATAATGATGATGATGATGGGATTGGCAGGAATTTTGATGATGGCAGTTTAGGAAGTGAAAGAACTGAAAGGGGTAATGTTGGCACTAGTAGTGTACATGATAAGGGTGGTGATAAATATGCAGATGATGATGATGATGATGATTATGATGAGGAGGAGGAGGAGGAAAATGATGATTATATTCCTTTTTATGGGGAAGGATTTGAATGTGTTAACGAAGAAGAAGATGAATGGAGACGGTGATGTATGCTTTGGTAAAAGTTTGTTAAGTGGCCCAGAATTAGAGGATGAGTGGAAAATAAGCAGCGATGAAGATGATGATAATATTGCATTTAGTGCAAAATCATATAATAGTTTTGAGGGTTAAAAAAATGAAAGTAGAAGGATTGGGAAAAGGCATAAAAGAAGGCAAGTGTTGGTCTTACATCTAGTTTTAAAAGCAAGATATTTAAAGTGAGAGTTGATGGATCAATTAATTTCCAAGAACTTTAGATCTTTCATAATGTCAATCATTTAGGGAAGTGTTGAGAAAATAAAAGGTTAAACATGGTTATCATTTGAAGAGACACCTTAATCAGAATGAGAAGGTTGCAGCAACATGTTTAGGTGTTGGTTATGAGTGAAGGGTTTATACTTCACCTGTTTTGGGGGGCAATACTTCCATGGTTAAGAATCTTAAAGATAAACATACTTGCATTAGGCCTTCCATTATAAAAGCTGGCAATTCTACATGTTATTAGTGTTGATCCAAACATATCTAGAGAAGCACTAGATACAATCTTAGAGGAAAAGTATAGTATCAAACCACACCTAATATGACTTTGAAGGGTCAGGACAAAGGCGAAGGAGTTTGTAGAATGAACTTATAAGGATTCATTCATCAGACTTCCTAGATATATACATTTATTGAAGGAGTGTAACCCAGATTTTGATATGTTTCTAGGATATGACCTCAACTTCAATTTTAAAGATCATTCATCAATGGAGTTTCAGAGAGTGTATGTGTGCCTAAAAGCTCAAAAGAAGAGGTTTTTGAATGGTTTTAGACCTTTCATTGGCATTGATGGATTCCATCTAGAAGGTCCATATAGAGGTGTCCTTTTATCAATAGTGGGGTTAGATGGCAACATTAGACTTTTTTTAGTTGTGTATGCCATTGTGGAGGCAGAAAATAGTGACAATTGGAGATGGTTCTTATATGCCTTGTATAGTTCTATAAAACATGGAGTACATCATAGGTATTTTTGCATTATGCCTGATAGGTAGAAGGTATATTATCTATAATATCTAAACATATTCTTCTCTGTCATTTAATATCTTAACTTTTTTTTTTTTTCTTGATGTAGAATCTACAAAAGGTTGTGGTCAAAATATTCCTTGAAGCTACTCTTAGACATTGTGTAAGGCATATCCATGCTAATCTAAAGAACAAAGAGTTTCATGGTTTGGAGATGAAAATTGGATTTTGAGAAACAATAAAAGCTTATACAAATATATAGTATAAGTCCTATTTGAAGGATATCGATGATGTTGACAAAGCAGCTCTATATTTATTGAGTAACATCAATGTAGAAATATGGTCTAGACAATTGTTTGATAGTGAGATTAAAGTTGAAAATAAAACAAAAAATTTGGATGAATCATTTAATAGTTAGGTTGGAAAATATAAAAGTATGCTAATTATTTTGTTACTGGAAAAAAATAGATCAAAACTTATGTTTAGGTTTCATGATAGATATGTTATGACTGCATGTTAGAAAACATGTACCACACCTGATGTTAGGAAATTATTAGATAGGTCAGTTGAAAAGTCTAGACAAATGAGAATGATGGTAGCTAGTATAAATAAATATCAAGTTTTTTATGGCCAAGCAAAATTTTATGTAAATTTAAACAAAACAGAGTGTTCATATGGTGAATGGTGAATATAGAATGACGGGCATTTCTTGTAGACATGTGGTCCCTTGCATGCAACACAGAAAACTTAACATAAAAGATGTAAACCCTAGTAAAAAAAAATTAAATAAAGACTAAGTGAGGAAATGGTCGATCGGTTCATCCTGAATAAATGATGAGTCAAATTATAAATAGCTGAAAATTAGCTATAAATGCCCTAATTGGGTAGTGAAACTGGGGGAGAGGCTTAGAAAAAGGGAGAATTAGGGTTTTGTTCTCTTTCTATCACTTCCTTAGAGATCATTTAAAAAGATTAAAGATTTAAAGAGGGTTAAAGAGAGTTTAGAGTGAGGAGAGAAAAGTGAAAAAGGAAAAAGTGAAGAGAAATTTAAGAGAAAAATAAAAGAGGAAAAAGTGAAGAGAACTTTAACTTATTTTGCATCATTCTCTTGTTCTTGTACCAATTAAAGGTAAGAAAACCAATTTACATGGTTAAATTGGATGATTTCGAGTTATTTGAATTACAATGTGTTAATGTTGATTTAAATGTGAGATTGTGATAAATTGATTATTGTTATGTTGTTTGATGATGAGAAAATGGATAATGTAATAAGAAAAGATTGGGTAACATTCCAATTGAAAGAATTGAGGAGAAAAATCATTCTCTATACTTGGTGGTTTTGACCATAAGAGAAAAAAAATGAAAATTAGAATTAATTGAGTAATTGACATATAAAGAATGTGCAATTATGTTGGAATAACCTTTAGAAATGTAAGAAATAGATTAGTTCCAACAAAATTGAGAGAAAACATGATTTTCTTCATAATAATACATTTAGTCAAGACTTGAAAATTACAGGATTACTTTGACATCATGATAGTGTCAGAATATATTTAATGAGCGAGATTTAATATTTGTATAATGATAGTTGAACTATCATTTAGAATTAAAAAGAAAAGGAAAATATGGTGTTTAATAACATGAGAGCTTGGTTCAAATAGATGTATAGAATGAAAGCCAATCTAAATGAATAAGGATTTAATATAAGAATATAATTGATGATGATGATGATGGTGTAGGTGAGGCTGTAGGAGTTGCATAGATAGTGGGGACTATTATTGTTCACCAACAGATCCTAGGTAGGCGTCCTACACGTTGACCTTATTATTAATTGCTAGTTTATTATTAACTGCAATTCCTTAAATGCATGATTACATGATGATAATTGAGAGAATGAGTATGTTTATACATTATGGGAATAAAGGTGGAATTAAATGCCATCTAAATGGGATTACTGGATTGTTTGGTGTCCAATTGAGACTACTAGATTGTTGGCTTCAAATAGGAATGTCGGATTAATTAGCATCCAAATGCGATTGCTGGATTGTTTAGATTTCAATTGGGATTATTAGATTGTTGGCTTCCGAATAGGAATGCCGAATTGATAGGCATCCAAATAGGATTATTAGACTAGTTAGGATTACCGTATTGATGAGTTTTTAATGGAAGTGTCAGAGTAAAATTGGGAGTTCATGATGAAACTAGATTTTAAAATGATGGACTAGAATATTGACTTACAAGGAATGGATAACAAATAGATGGTTGAATAAAATCTTCATGAATAAATAATTATGTTAAAATATTGTATTCATGTGACATGCGTTTGATTTCAGGTACATCACAAGGAAGACAAGAATAATTATCATACATCATAACTTTTTGTATTGAATCCTACATAAGATTAAATTTGTAATCATAATTTTAGGTTTCATAAGATTTAGTATTTGATGTTATGTGAAGATAATTATTAAGGATAGATTCAAAATCATGTTAACGAGATTAGCATACATAATATCATATATGTGCAAGTTTATCTTTTCTCATTGTTTCTTGTGCATGTGGAATTCTTTTATATAAATGTGATAATTATAATATAGTTAAAGATTGATGATGTGAGGAATCCAAATGAATGGATTCCATAATGAAATTGAGTGTGCATGATGGCTCAGGCACGCGGGCCTATATGGCCAAGGCCAAACTCTCATGGGTCATTGTAATGAAGAGTCAAATGCATAGGTGGGCCTTCAAGCCCAGACCTGTATGCATGGACTTGGTTTTAGTTTTTTTTAATCTTTTAAAAGAGTAGGCAACCTTTCGTCCACCTCTATTTTTTTGAAAAAAAATATGTCGACGACACGTCGCCTGTAAACCCAAATTATGGCCACCATAACGGCGACCAAAAAATCAAGACAATGTTTTTTTTTTACCTGAAAAATCAAATGTTCAAGTCATTTCAATCTAAAAATACATCACCAACACCCCTATAACACTTACAAATCAATCCATCAACTCAAAATACAAAAAAAAAAAAAAAAGTCCAAAAATCCAAAATCAAACCAAGGTAGATTTAACTTAATCGGCTTAGATATGTTTTTTCAGGCAACATTAAAGCTCTAAACAACCATCACCAAGCCCTTCTCATCACATGGAACCCGTTGACATTAAAAAAAAATCATTTTTGTGGTCGAAAATAGCATAAACGACTTTCTTTCTCATTGTTGGAATCTAGTGATCTCTCTCTCTCCTTTCTCAAACTAAGAACTAAAAAAAATACAAATAAACTTTTGTACAAAAAATGAATTTGTCAAATTTGAAAAGACCTAAATTGTATAAATTATATTTTTTTTAATATTGAGGACCTAATTGTATTTTTCATGAAAACCCGGCACGCCACCTATTTGTAGGGCTTTTTTTATTTCGATCATTGATCTTCTAATTCCACTATTTATTAAGAAATTAAAAGCAATTAGCCTTTAATTAAAATCAAATCGTCTAAATTAAAGTTTGATTATCAAAATAAAAAAGATAAAAAATAAACATAGAGTTCACAACAACATATAAGTGTGTGAACAATGTTATCTACAATAAAAAAAAAACCACGTCTTTTAGTGTTCTCTATAACCAGATCTGTTACAGATCATTGACTTGCGCTTCTTGGCAAGTTGTAACAATTTTTTTAATGTAAAAAATATTTAAACATTGTCAACTTGTTTTTTTAATAAAAAAAAATCACAAACTCAATATAATACACAGATCTTTTTTAAATATTGGCATAGTGGCATATTGAAATTCATTTTAGAAAAAATAAAAATGACATATTAAATCGATATGAGTTAATCTTTCAAATAAGTAACCATTATAATCCTATAGAAAACAAATCAAAATAAATTATAAATATCAATTCTTAATCAATCCAATATTGAAGGATTAAATTTAAAAAAAAACATTAAATTAAAAAAAATAACAAAAACAATTACCTTAGTTAACCTGTGTTAAATTATTAAGCTCACAACCCAAGTTATGAGATCAAGATTATCTCATAGAAAGAAAAATAAAATTATAAAGCCAATTTATAAGATTGAAATAACTCAACATAAAATAAATTTAAAAAAAAAATACAAAACTTAATTATTAAACATGAAAGATGAAATTTTTAAAAAAAAAAACTATAAAAAAATTGAGTTATTAGAAGATAAAATTAAAAAAAAAACAATATTCAATGAAAAAAAATCCAAAAAAATAAACCGAGCCAACTCGGATCAATCTATTGAACCTGCGACCTAAGTCATAAGAACAAAATAACCTCATAAAAAACAAATAAAAAAATTTATAAAGCCCAATTAAAAAATATTTAATTAAAAAAGTACCAAAAAAATGAACAAAATAACTCAAATCAGTAAGTCAAACTTGTTATCCTGGATATTAGAACAGGATAAAAAATAGAAAACAAATATATATATATATATATATATATATATATATATATAAACTCAATTTCCAACCAACCT
>Ga0307517_10015271_pt1 | contig 10222 bp, 10 predicted proteins | sample 23_EM_MG_FD_194515 | JGI IMG/M metagenome (GOLD analysis project Ga0307517, IMG submission 194515) | Populus trichocarpa ectomycorrhiza microbial communities from riparian zone in the Pacific Northwest, United States - 23_EM | ecosystem: Host-associated > Plants > Roots > Unclassified | place...
GAGCCAATAAAACCGTGCGACGGTGATATTCCCTTCGAACAAAATTCCCACATCCACCCCTCCTCCCACCTCAGAACTCCCACGACGAATCCCACGCATATTCGGAGAGACTTCGATGACTTCAGAACGCGTGCGTTGCTCAAACACTCACCGCTCAATGCCAACTCAACTCATTTTGTCTTGGCAGGTTGAAGCGGAAAAGGGCTCGACGACTGCCACAGATCCTCCAACTGATGTCCCGGCTCCTCTTCCGATGTACCCTTGGTCAGGGTCACCACTACCTGGTGGGCCAGCCCAAGGTCTGCCTACCGCATCATCGTCCAAGGTTAGGCAATCGATTTCCCAATCCCTGATCTTATCGCCGACGTTGGTCCAACCCACCCATAGGTCACTGGTAAACGCAAATTGGAGTCCACACCAGACGCTGAAGACAACCACGCGAAAATCAGACGCGTCGTGCATGAACAGATTGCTCAGGATGGCAGCAGAGTCATGCCTATGACCACCGTCATCTGCCTACACGCCGCGGTCGCTCAGAAGTCCTATGGAAACGAGAAACGGTTCCTTTACCCACTACCCGTTGTACATATCGAGGGTCCCTTGTGGCAGATGAGGCGACAACAATTCCTTTATCCATGAGCTTTGTCCAGACTGTTCGCGAGCGAACCGACCTTCTGGTTGAGCTGGATGAAATCGGGATCACCATCTGGGGGGGCATCATTTGCGATTATGTGCAGTGGAGGATTGACTGACTCCTCCATTCCCATCCGGATGTGGTCAATCCCCGGGGCGCGAAATCGCCCTAATTTGATCCCTTTCCCCGTCTTCATTCTTTCCCACCTTCGTTCTGATAGGATGTGAGATGAAGGTAGCGAGGTCTCCACCCAATCCCGTCCGCAACTCCCCATTTCTTCTCACGCCACGCCATCGGATTCTGTCGGTGTCCTTTGTCCGCTCCCGTGCCCCTCCTCTTGCCGTCCACCTGCATCCGTGGTGTCTCCCCGCCAACTACTCGCCTCGGTCTACGTGATACATTCAAACCTTGACGACCATTGATTCCCCTCCGTCTTCCAGGCTCCTCGATCGCTAATTCGACTGTCACTGTGTTTTGTTTGGCCCGCTTCCGCCACCCTCCTCGCCTCGGCGCGCTCCACGATTCGGTGTTCGACGCGATGGTAGTACTCCCCCGTCTGATCACAATGTGGTGCTTCCTAAGATTAGAAAGGAGTCGGGGGCTGGCATTGCGCCGTTCCGATAAGTCATCCCTTTGGGTTCCATAAACACCAGCCCCCCGCCTAATCAATGTTCAAACTTACTCTATCACTGATTAGCTAGATCAATGACTGCATGAGGCGGCAGCCCCAACGATATCAAGCCGATTGTTTCCGGCCAGTCGGCCGAGACTTGTCGAGGGTGGCCGCTGTACCACGGGGGGAAAGAACAAACGTCATTTGTGTCCTTAATGATCTAACAGCCTGTGCACAGACCTATCTCATACATCAAACGCTAAGTTCATGGAGTCGTACATAAGAATCCGGAACATACGTAAAATAATAACACACAATGCATAGGACTGGGCCTTACATACTGCGGTATCGACGGGTAAAGGGATAACCCCAGCCTAATGTAATTCAGAACCTAGGTTCCTACAATGCGAGCCTCCGTCGTCAGAACCGACCTCTCCCACGGCCACGTCTACTCCGTCCGTCAAATCTCTCGTAGGGGATGTGAAACGTCCGATCTTCTGGTCTTAAATCCTCCTCGGTTGCGGGAGTCCCCCAGCATGGGATTTTTCCCTGGTTGTCTTCTAGGACCCTGTTGCATTCATGGGACCCTCTGCAATGGACAATGACCGCATCCTTGCGCCTGAAAGGCCACCCCAGGTTGCGACAGGTGTTCGTTTGGTTCGGGCACCTGTAGCCGTAGCGAGCCGGGAAGTGACGATTTCTGTGTCGCCAGATCTGTTTTGGCTCCGTGTGCCAGTAGAGGCAGTCTCCTACCCGGCAAAAAATAGGAACTTCACCGTGGAGGTCTGCGATTGCCCCAAAACCGTCGCTGTTGCCGGTTCCACTGATGTCGCCGTCTTTCTGTTCACATCCGTGTCCGTAGTCGTGGCCAGTGCCGTCAGACTCTGGAGCTGTCTCTGGTCCAACTTGGGCGACCGCTCCAGGGGCGGGCTGGTGAAGATGACCACTAGGGGCATTGAAGGGCACAAGGATGCGCTCATGCTCTTGATCGCCATCGAGAGCATCGGGGGACGTCTGGGTGGCAGGATATGCTTCACGGTTCTAAGGAATGACGGGGTCAGCGATAGAGTGACGTCGTATTCGGGGAACAACGAACGCTCTGTTCTCCTAAGGCGCCAGCCAGTGAGGAATGTTCCCGAAACCATGGGTTCTGGAGGGCCTGCACCTCCCATCAGTATTTAAGACATATTGGTCACTGGAGCGAGAACTTACCCAGACCGTCGGGTTGTAGGATCCGGATCCCCTGGAAGGGCAGTAGAAGGGACTCATCAATGTGAGTGGACCGGCATTCGCAGGAAGGGGCGAGAGGGGATGGGGCATGCTCTTAACTGATGCCCTTCAAAGACATCGATTGAGAGTTATATACAGGGGAGTAAACCTGAGAGCAATCGAGTGGGTATGCGGGGTGTTGTTGGTGAAACGAGGGACGGTTCCGATAAAGGTCGTCTTTGAAGGTCCTCTGGGCCGTCATGCCTGCGTGGATAGTAGGCCTTTCATTTAGGTTTTTGCTCATTTCCCCCGTCGTACGCCCGGAAGCTGGTGATTGTTTTTGAGGTGACTGGGAACAGCCACATGCGCACATAAGTTGTCGAAAAAATACCGAATTTCAGGAGTGGTCGGGGTGTTCCTGGTTATCGAGGTTGTACCGAAACCCGCGGATATCTTCGCGTTTGGGATGGCCGTGATAGAGGCCCCTACGGGCAGGAAACCCCCGGACACCTGGTGCGCGACGCTCTTGCTTGCGCATGTATCGTGAAGGGGAAATGGCCAGTGAAAGATCGGGGGCTCGACTCCAGCGGAGGAATTTGGGATCTGGTTGAACGCTGCCGGGCACATGTCATCGACGATGTAGTTGAGAAGTGGGAACAATAGATGGCAATCAGCAGCTCAAGCGCTCAAGGCGGGTCCCTCTACGTAGTGCTGTCAAACTGAACATGAGCTGGCTCGCTACAGCTCACTGATTGGCGCCAGAATTTTGAATTACATCGGATGTTATATCTCCTATAAATGGGAATGATTTGTCAGCCCAATTGAAAACGTGAGCTGAGCCATCAACTTAGCTGGCTCAGTTCGCGGCAACACTAGCAGGGACAGAGCGAGAAGACATCGGTTGCATTGCCATGGCTCAAGTCAAGCAGCCGCATAAGGAACAAAAAAATCGTGAGAGAGACAAAGTTTTCTGGAACCGCTGTAAAACGTTTAGCACCGAGAGATGAGGCCTCTGAAGATTCGCCAACATTTCAATAGCGCCAAGAAGCGTATTAAGCCTCGCTGCTTGAGCATGGACAACATATTGTGCGAGTACAGTACTATTACACCTCTCGGGACTTTTGGCGAATCTCCCGTGACGCAGATCTGTGGTGGATGACGAGTGCTGATACAGATGACCCCGACGCGGGACTCGAGGGGAACCAAACAAGCATTGGTCAATGCTGATAAGTGGTTATATGGCGCCCAGAGGGACGTCTCGTTCACCGTGTACCGTAACTCCTGACTTGCGAACAAGTAAATGGAAAGACATCGGCCAGTGTGATATAATCACGGTGTGTGTACTGATTCCCAATGTTAGACCCGGTAGCCCTGCGGAACTACATATCGTGAGAGCGTCAAACGCTCACGCGTATCGTGCCGTCGAGCCTCTGGGTACCCTCTCCGCTAGTCTAGATACAAGACGCTTGGGAGCAACATCCCTGCAGCTCTCCTCACTCGCTGAGCGGAGGTGACCGGTCCGAGTTGAATCCTCTAATACCATCATCAAAGATCTGGTTTTCGGATCTCATGTGGCGATGCAGGGATGTGCTCCCAAACGTCATGGTGGGCCAGGCCAATCAAGCCGCATACTACTATATATCGGAAGCACGCCCTGGGTAGACTCTCCATCATTGTAATATTTCATCTCAATGATCATCTGAGCTTACACGTCCCACTTCACAACGCGGCGGCTGGCACCGGCAAACGCTGCTGCAGCACAGCAAAGTGGCCTTGATCACCGTGGATCAGGGGGAAAACTAATAGGCTCCGTACTCTTTAGGTAAGTAGCTGAGAAGACCAGATAGATCGTTGTATATCTATAAACGTCGTAGAAGGATCTCGATAGCCGAAATTCGTGCTGCCCGTGGTCCAGCAGAGTGGTTTGGGCCTGCATCAACAATCCCTCCCCCTCTGTTGCTGGCGAGAAGGCGATCGAGTTGGTTTTGGAGCGGTTTTTGAGTCGATCTTGAGTCTAAGCGTTGGGTTCTCCATTCAAAATCATCTACCCGACTCGCTTGCTCGGTAAGCGTATTGCTGATGGTCCCTGAGTGTTCGTCTAGACTCGTGCGCACACGGCGTAGTCTTTCGGACAGTCACCCATTTCCTCGCCTCATGGAACTTATGCCATGTGGTGCAGTCGAGCAACAAACCAAAACGAGCGCGCGCGGATCCCTGGTCGGTCTAGATGGTTCCTTCGTGAGGAACCAGATCTAATCATCCCTTGACCACAAACCGCGTGTCGGCTAGCAACAGGAAAATCCAACGGTTCAAACGTTTAAACGTTCATCGATTCATCCTTGGCACCTACGTAAACAACTATACAGAGGGTTTTATCGAAGTTGAACGCTCCTCAGCCCGCCAAGTCGGGACCGCCGGGTCCACCGTTCACCCAGCTATTCCCCCTTCCACAGCCATGCTCCGACTACAAATTTAATACCACATTGTGCCATGACCCTGTACAGTTCTTACTTTAAGCTCGAGGCAGAATAAAGATGCGTTGCTCCTCGAGTTTTTGCGAAATGTTATTCTTGGTGCTGAGCGTTGAGTCAAAAAAATGTCGGGAGAGTTACAAGAATTCAATCTCATGTCGTCAAATCTTTAGCTAGGCCTACTTCGATCCCCTTTCCACTGTAAGAAACCATGTTCTTTTTGCAAAACGACCACCCCTTGTGTGAGCAGTTTGGACGTGTCCACTGCTTGCAGCGGAGGCCGGTTTGATCCGTCTAGGTGTTACCATCACGCTGTCACGTTCCAAACCACCTGAACGAGTGACGATCGGACTTCGAATATGACAGCAGGTTCATCGCTTTCTCCACCTCTACCGCCCGTTGCGTTCCTTAATCGTCCCAGTTATCGCCCACCTAATCGCCACATTAGTTCGTCATGCACACTTTTGTCAAGGCCGATACGGCAACCGCGCTGGAGAGGACCGAGAACGAGATCGCTGCCATGTTCGTTCACCTGACAAAACTCCTCCGCATAAAGAACTGGCTAAGTTCCCCCCTTCTACGACTCCCCACCGAGATCATCGTCCACATCTTTTTTTTTTTTTTTGAGTTCCGAGTTTATTGTGCTAAGGTGTATCCACATCTTATCATACGTCATGGAAGACGTTGTGCCCTCCTCCGTTTGGCGGCTGATTTTCAGCACATGTCACCGCATTCACAACATCATGTGTGTTACAGCCAAGCTGTTGCAGAAGGCGGATTTCGCGTTGGACAAACTAGCCCGCATTGTATTTCTGAGATCTCAGGGGAACCTCGAGGCGATAACCGTGGATTTTCTACCCCAGCGGGATAAACACCTCGGAAAGGCACTGCACATTTGCAGGGACAGCCTGATACTTCACGGCCATAGATTCCGTTTGTTGGAAGTCTCCGGGTACCCTTCTAACATTACCGACTTTTCATGGATCTTCGAGCGACCGCTCCCTCATCTCGAACACGTGAAAATCAACATTTTCGTTGACGACTCCATCTCAGATCCGCTAGTTCTGCAACTTCCGGCGGACCTGCCGTTGCAAGTGCTCGACCTTGCTAACGTAGTGCTGCCTTGGTCGTTCAGCCTTCTCACCGGGCTACGCGAGCTACACCTGGACTTCAGAGATTGCGATTCCTTCGTGAAGATTTCAGAGGAGGAACTGCTCAAGATCTTTGAGGCCTCCCCTCGATTGGAGAGTCTCTCGTTACGACGGCTCCTGCTGGTGATCCCGGTCGTGGACGGCCATCGAGAATACACCCCCACCCGAATCGTGAGACTCTCGAGCCTCGCATCCCTCGTCCTGGATAGCTTTCCATGGCTCGTTGGGTACACGTTGGCCTGCATGGATATCCCTGTCATCACTTCCCTTTGGATTCGCGCCGAGTTTGAGCTCTGGCAAGTGGTACCATCTCTCGACGACTTCTTCCCCGACGATCATCTCCCGGATCGGCTCTTCCCAAACCCTCCGATATTCGAGGTTCGGCCCGACTGCGGTGATGGGTTTTACGATTCGCTCAAGGTCAATATCGGTAGCTGTCACATACAGTTCGACATAGACATGGACGATAACGAAGCAGCCTCCGACATCATCATGTGCTGTATTCTCCCGCTGGTCCCACCATCCGCCACCGCCCTCAGACTCGACTATTCGGATTTGGAGAAAGAGGAATGGATGGAAATTTTCTGGTCACATCTGGAAGTACGCTCGATAGAGTTTTCGTCTTTGAGGGATGGGCCTATATCCGAGAACTTGTGGGACGCCTTGTCACCCATCGGAACGGATGGAATCACCTTGTGTCCACAACTCGAGTCAATCTCGCTTTCCCAAGAGTCGGCGTCCGTGCCCCTACTCAACTGTCTTCTGAATCGAAAAAACGCAGGGTACGGACTCAAACGCCTCAAGGTTTGGAAAGTGGATATAGGGTTCGTTGAGAAGTTGAGACCCTTGGTAGAGGAGCTTGAGGCTATCGGTTTACCGGACGAGTCGATGCAGAGGGTGCGTCCAGTTTCAATAGATGAAACGTGCCACGTGCTGACAACCTCTCAGTGGGGGCGCCGCTTACCTCCAGAAGTCGAGTACGAGGCAAAGATCTAGTGTTACACCGCCGCTTGCGCTCACCACCTTGCGGTGTTAACGGTGGGATGTATGTAGGATAGGGAAGGTCGGTGTGTTCCTAGGCGAAGGCGACTACGTCGGCGGTCGCGCACACAGCCAGTGATGAGGAGGCCCTGCAAGGAACGCGCACGTGTGTATGTACACTAGTGGCAACAAGCGAGCGTATCCCTTGATCACGTCGACGGATACGCACGATCGCGGGTTGGTTCGAGCGAGGAGACTTTCCGGGGGTGTAGTCAAAGTATAGTAGATATATAGGAAGACGAGGCATACGCGACAGACGTCGCACAGTTTAATATACTCAAAAGAACCAGGCGAGGCATAAAACAAGAAAACCCCTCAACGAAGGGAGGGTTATTTACTTAGCAGTGTGTTGCTAGGGCCAATCTGCGAAGATTTGTTCGCTGAGCCCAGAATCCGACTGCGCTATCTCAGAAAACCCGTCTACGCTTTGCGCGCGGGCTTTGTGCTTGCTATTGGGTCGCGGCATACCCAGAACACCAGCATGCATTTCAGCTGGGTGGTCATCCCCCATGTCAATGAAAACCCGATCGCAGTGCGAGGGAAATAGCATGGACTCACGTCTGGTGTATTTACATTTTCCCTGCTTCAAGAATGTACATTTGACCCCACGAGGGCAGACATGACCCATGCAGCAGTCGTCACCGAATTCGCAGTACTGACCTAAAGGTTGGCAGTAGTGTCAGCTGAACGGTTTCTGGGATGAGAGTAGGTGTACGGCACCGACCTCGAAGATTGGTGGGACATGGATATTTCTTCGCGGTCTTGCGAAAATTGGCCAATTCTCCAGGAGTGAGAATATACCGATGTCCGAACTTGCATTTATGGCCGTCCTTGCACGTAGCCAAATAATAGAAGTTGCACGGAGGCGGCTTCTGTTTATGCAATGGCTATAAAGGGTCGATATCATCCGACGGTCAGCTCAGAAGTAACCAAGAAACGTTAGTGCGTACAAGAGTGGGGTCCATATATGGTGCTGGCGAAGGCGGAGTTATGATCTGAGGCACATATTCGGGGGAAGTCGGTGCGCTCATTGGTTGGAACGGCGACGCGTTAGGCATCAGTGGCGAGAACGCGGGAATAGGTTGCGGCTGAGCGAAGGGAGAGTTGTACTGAGGCTGAGAGGAGGAAAAATTGGACTGAAGCTGAGGCAGGGACTGAGAGAAAGAGGGATTGGATTGAGAGAAGGATGCATTAGGCTGCGCCTGGAAAAACCTCTTTGGATTCAGTTTCACAGGCATTTTCTGCGTCATGAACACTCCGGGTATCGTGCATTCTGGTATGTCGTAATCCCGGAGTTGATATGCGATTTCGTTGTATCCTCGTAAGAAGACCAGCTTGTCCAAGAGGCCTTCGGTTTGGAGGTGGCTTAGTGCCGTCGTGTAACCGTTATCGTGGAGACCTGGGCATCCTGTCAGTCCTGCATTTAAGAGGGAGGATGGAAAGGATACTCACCGCCGAAGTATACTTTAACGATTTGCGGGAAACGTGTGAAAACACGAAGATATTCTGACGGGTACAACTGTCAGCAATGCAATGAAGGCATCGTAGTGCTGTGCCCTACCTTTTAGTTTCGTATCCGCGGCTTCTTTGGAAGATCCAACGTCGACGATGGAAAACAACGGGGCAGCCTTATTGAAGCCTTCGGTAAACGCGTCGTACTCCTCGGCGGTGCAATGGTGGTGGTTGATGAGCGTGTCCCGTAGGCCGTTAAGATTACAATAGATCGTGAGCCAGATTTGTGGGTTTTTAGTTGATGTACCCGTAAGGGTCTTAAGGTGTTCCATGATGCCGCGATTAAGAAGGGCAGCGGCTTTAGCTCCGCCGGGCAAGCCAGCGGAGACGAGTTCTGGGGAAAATATGTTGCCGTCGCCGTCGACGAGGCATAGCACTAATGGGTTGTCTTCCTGGATAGCGTCGGGTAGGATCGTCAGTCAACTCGATAATGTGTGGCGGACGACATAAGCCAAAACGTACGGCCAGAGCCCTGTTGTCTCTCTCTAGCGCTTCCGTGAGTTTTTCCGCCTCCGTTTTCGATGCCAACTCCCTCTTGTATGCTAATGAGAAACCAATAAATCATCATGTTCAGTCGTTTCCTGGGGGGACTCCGCACCATCCTGCCAAACGCCTATCTGAATTCCTAGCTCTCGGTTCCTCTCCTCCAAGTATCGGTTCCGCTCGACGGTAGCTTGGAAAAGATCTGTGGCGGGATAATGGGAGCGGGATGAAAGCGGATGTGTTCAGTGGCGCGAACGGCGACCTCCTTTGAAACTCAGACCTCACCTGACTGTCGCTGGAGCAGATCATGCCTGGTTGGGAAGAAGGAAAAAGCACGGTCGGACAAGTCCACCGCATGGTTAACACCCCGCCTCGATTCCTTGGTGGCGGAAGGACGTTACCAGATCTCGAGCTTCTCATCATGCTTCTCAGACCGGGTTGCGTCCATGTAAAAGCCCAGTCCGCATACCACGATGTGGTGCAATGACGGCGTTCAAGAGCAAGGCGGATTGTCGGCTGCAATTTGATCGGGCCAACGAAAAGGCTGCGTGCGTGCTCGGTTCCTAGCAACAAACTCATGGTCCGTCCGAGACGGAAGACGCGGTCATACATTGTACGCAAAAACAGACGGTAAGGTATCGAGCCCTTAGTAGCCACCCAGATGACGAAAGCCCTTCTGATATCCGGTATACCCAACAAATGCAACGAACAGACAGATCATTTGATACGCTTGAGCTGTGAGAGTCGGTGAGCAAAAAGAAGAGAGAAAAGCGAAAAGGTGAAGGCGGAAACTCACCCTCTCGGTGTTCTTGAACATGCGATTGTCCAAGCTGGAAGCCTTCTCACTGATCCTGTCGATACGCTGGTTCTGGGTATCGAGCTCTTGACCCATTGACATTCCGAGCGCCTTGAGCCTCTTCGTCATATCAGAGATTTCGTTCAAGTTGTCGTCCAACTCATCCTCGGCTGCATCGTCCTCATCATCGCCCTCGAACTGATACCTGGACCTCTGCTCCTTGCGCATGGCCTGTTGCGCTCCAGTGAGCTGCCGAGAACCACCAATGCCCTCCTCACCACCCCCGTAGGTAGTCGCCTTTCCTAAGCGATT
>Ga0307517_10015272_pt1 | contig 10222 bp, 6 predicted proteins | sample 23_EM_MG_FD_194515 | JGI IMG/M metagenome (GOLD analysis project Ga0307517, IMG submission 194515) | Populus trichocarpa ectomycorrhiza microbial communities from riparian zone in the Pacific Northwest, United States - 23_EM | ecosystem: Host-associated > Plants > Roots > Unclassified | place...
TATAGATATTGTTTTTAAGGATATTTCATCAACACAAGACTATTCTCCAGAATCCAACAAATTTTTCTTCTAAAAACAAGGGTTAAGAAACAGCGACAAAGATAGAAATGAAATATCAGCAAGCTTTGCAAACACAGAAAAATAATACTATGTTTTTTTTTCTGTTCCTTTTGACTGTAAAAGTGCATGATATTTATAAGCTGCTAACATGTAACAGTTAAGCAGAAAATAAATTAGAAAATTAAAGAGTTGTTACAACAGTTAAAAAAATAAAAGAGATGTTAGGGAATTAAAAAGTTGTAGTTGTTAAAAAAAAAATTTAAAAAGAGTTGTTATAATTTTGTCATTGTTAGAAAATTAATTCCAAGAAGAGGCATGACGCATTACCATGCCTTTAATACTTTTAATTTAGCAGATTATCTTGGGTCTGATACAGTCAAAAACACCATAATATTTGAATTCAAGTGTTTTGGGTCTAACACCAATTCCAGACCCTTATTTGCCTTGGGCTAGGTTGATCGTCAAACCCAAGTATTTTAGATATTGCACATTCGCCAGACCTATATTTTCTTGAGTCTGGCATAATTGTCAAACCCAATGGTCTTGTGTCTATCGAGGTCATCAGATCCATATCAAAGTTCACTATATAAACACTAGATAAAAATCTTTTGAAATAATCTTCATTATTTACAACACTATACAGGTGGCACCTGATGTGCAAAGTCTTTATTTGATCTTATATCATCACACCATCATCCAAAAAATATAAGACATGGCAATATATTTATATTAAAAATTTGATAAGTTTATTAATGATAACATATCACGTTGTTCCTTGAAAATATCACATGTATTATTTTAAGATAATTTTAGAAATTTATGCAGTGATTTTTCTGGGTCTAGAATTGTAATCACTGTATAAATTGCATTATAATTGTTAATTTCTAAAACTTATTTACAATCAAGTCTCACTTGATTAATCATTTGAGCTTAATTTCTTAATAATGTTTTTTAATGTGTGTAACTCATTAGATTTCAAATATGTTGATCCAAATATAAATCATAATACTAATCAAAATCAGATTAAATAAATTAAAAAAAATAACTTAGTATCAAATTCAACATATTAATTGATTTATATTTGAAAATTAAATATATAACCTAGCATTGTGTCATGATCTCCTATATATTATAAAAATCATATGTGGTTTGACTTATAGTTTATGAGTTATGAGTGTAATTATTATTTCTTCATCAATAATATTTCGATTTAGATGTTTGAGCATGAAGAGTATTTGCTTTGTCAAATTGTATTTGTTCTCAGAACCATAATCATTGATTTTTTAATTAAGATTTGAAACCCCTTTTCAAATCTCATTCCATATTCCACAAGAATTTCACAATTAATACCTTTTGAGACAATGTAAAATATTTTCTCTAATTCATATAGGAAAATGAATAATTTCTTGATCACTCAAACACTTTTATACAATTCATGTTACACCTAATATTTATTCACTTGTTACTTTTGATTAAGGCAATATTAGTTAAAATCAAAATATAACATTCCTTGTATAATATAATTTAATGATCTCAAGTCTAATGATCACTTACATAATCCAAGGATCATTTACATAATTGTCACACAAGTTGTTCAATAAATACAAGTGATCTCACCATATAGAATTCTCAAACAGATCAATTTAGTGTATATGTCATCTGACAAATACCTTCATATTAGTTCCAAATCATACTTCAGTTTATGAGAACATCTATTTCATTTTATGAAGAAAAGAACATGATATATATTGGTCTCAACAACTCCAATTAATGCATAGTCTTAATAAAGCATTGACCATAAAAATTTAGAAACAATTCTTTAATACAATAGAAATTCTCATAATTATAACCACTTTATAATTTTTTTTGTAAAATATTTTTTTTTCAAAAACTTTATTTGTACTCTAGACTCGTTAATCAAACTTCAATAAATATTAAAAACAAAGAATATTTTTTATTAATAATAATATGTTCTTACATGAACAAAAACAATGTCACATATAACTAAGTAATTAATTATAAAATATAAAGTTTATAAACTAACAAATTAGACGCACGTGTTTGGCTCAACAAAATAAAAACTTAATGCATTAAGCCTGCAAGGTAATGCTTGTGTAATTTATTTATGTTTTTTAAAAAATAAATATCACATCGTATATCTTTTATTGAAAAAAAATAAATAGATAATGTATTGTCTATTTATTTAGATTCTGACCATAAAAATATAGCTGGAAAATCAAATTACAAGTTTTTAGATCTAAAACCCTCCATTTTCACCTAAAAAACACCCAAATACAAAAAATAGAATTAATGATTCATATCCAACGTACCCTTTTCTTCCCTTTGATGATGGTTGATGTATCAAATACCTTATACCTGCCTAAATTATTTCTCGTTAAAAAAATTCGCATGGAAAATGCTAGCCGCGGGCATTTTCATCTCCTGAATTGCTACCCCTTCCAACAAGTTCAACTGTAGCTTAAAAGGTGTTTGTATTTTCGCTTTCTCTTCCTCATCCTTGCATTTGCTCAGAATTCTTCAAATTAGACTTCTATAGACCTTTAGCAACTTGAGAATCCAGACCTTACCTCTTGGGCCATTACGAGATTTAATGTTTCAGATATGGAATCATCCTCCTCCGGGCATTCGTGTTTTGCTTGATGCTGTTAAGATAAGGAGTTTCTTTTTTGCGTAGCTGCTTTTGTGCTTTCTTTCTTCTGTACCCAAAAAAAAAAAGAAATAAAAAATTGCTGCTCAACAGACTTAAACAGATCCATGACATTATTTGCAGAAATATCCTGCTGCTTTTGATCATTCTTTGCCTTTAAGGTGATGATTAAGGTATTTGTTCAAAACTGATAAACCAATGTTCCATATGAGTCTTCCTTATGGCAAATAGCAGCATGCATGCACTTATTTTCCCACAAAATGCTGGAATGATGACCATTCTGGATGATTTTAAAGTTCGAATTCAAAAATCTCTATCTGGCAAGAAAAAGGTAGCCCAGCTTAGGCGGTGTAACACAGATCTTAGACCTAGTCTAGCTCCGGCAGACCAGAAACCGGACGAATCCGCAAGTGATGGGAAAGAGCGGTTAAGGAACAGCTAAGTGCAGGCTTGGTAATACGAACGAGCCTAGAAATTATGTGTTCAAGCTTGGGAAAGGAAAAGGGAAATTATGGCAGCCGAGCTTGCAAGAAAGGTTCACGAATTGAATGAAACAGAGGAGCTTGTCTATGACCTCAAATCCCAAAATGAGACATTGATGGCAAAACTTCAAGCTTGTTTCGTGGAGAAGAAAAGTAGTAGCAGCAGAGGAGAAGCACAAGGGAATTAAGCACTTCAAGAGAGTAATAGGGCACTTTCAGAGCAAGTCCTCTGCTCCCCTGATGGTTGTCGCTCTTTAAAAAGAAACAACAAAGTTGCTAAACTAGAAGCTGAGATCAATACTAGCAAGCCTCCCACTGCATAATATCAAGTTTTTTTTTTTTCCATTTAAGACAATACTCTTGAGTATCTTCAATTATTTATAAAGAGGAAAGCGGTTGTCTCGTCGAAGTAGACATGATTAGTGATGTGAACACTGTTCACGTGCAATTGCCTAGTTCAGTTTTCCAGTGTACTCTCTAAAATTTTGTTTTGTTTTCTATATTCTTAGTCACAGGATCTAAGCTCTTAAGGTTTCTGATGCTTCTTGTTGTGATGGATTCCGCAGACCCGTGTTCTTCAGATTTGTTTTGATCTTTCGCAATGAGGGTATACAAATGTTCAATTATTAATGATCCAAGTCCTTTCATTGAGAGCAGTCAGCAGCTAAACGAGGTTATATTGTGAAACAAAAGATCCCCAGGATTTGATTATTGAACATGGCAAGGACACTATACTTAGAGAATAGCTACGAGCGTATCACCATAGAAAGAACTATATAGAATTAGTTAGGAAGGGAGAGCAAGAGTGCTTGAGTAAAACCTGCTCATGAATTGATGTATGAAAGAGGCAATGCTCATACCTAAGTCTTGATGAAACATGTACAGAGCTCCCAATTTTGAAATATAAATCCAGCATTATTGAGCCAAACTTTGTAATTTGCAGGCTGCAATAGAGTTTAAAACCCATTTATTGCTTACCGCCTTCGCTCCGGTTGAACTAGCTAGAGCTTCTGCATCAGACTGCCTTCGGTTTAATATCATATTCTTCTTGCTAGGATCACATTTATCAGGCATTTCGAGGCTGTACATTATGAAAGTTGGAGGTTTAGAGTCCAGTAACAAGGTTCCCTGGGCTCCCGAAATGGGTTTTCTGTGCAGAATTGTTCCTCCACCAGCAACTAAAAGATCTTGTATATATCCCTTGTAAGAAGGGATAAAATCTCCCATGAAATAGAACTTAAATCCCTCAAAAATGTTTGGTTGCTGCACATAATAGAACTTGTCAATAAAAACAGCTGGATGTATTAAGAACATGCATCCAAAGTGCACCTAAAGAGAACTACATGCATGCATGCACACATTGTTGTTAGAACTATGCTTAACAGGTGATTTAGCTTGCATGCAAAGAACTAGGGCCAATTTTTTTCTTCATAAACCAAATTACGGTCACAGATAAAAGCACAAAGCCTGATACAGGAGGATAAAAAGTCTACTAGCTCTGAGAAAAGATGCAGATTAAAAACCCAATGCGAGCAGATTTCAAAACCAGAGTTCATGAGTTCTATGATCGCAGAAGAATCTTGACAAAGATATAAAGTAAGATGAAACTAATACAAAAGTTTATGGAGCATGCGGATTAGAGATGAACTAAACTACAGGTCTGATGCCAGCATGGAAAGGGAATGATCTGCCTTCCAATTATAGATGAATCCATGGAAACAAGAAAAAAAAGGACGATTCCCAAAATGTTTAAGATGACATCTGTAGAAGCAGGAGCAAACCTTGTTCAGGACTCTTAGTCTTCCATTTCGTGGACCATCCCTGATTCCGTGAACATCAGCAGTAATTTCATATCGCATCTCTTCAACAAGTTTCATGGCTTTGATACAAGCCTTGACCCCTACAGAAGGAACAAACAAAGGGTTGAGTACAAGCAGAACCGCTAGATTCACATGCAGAGTCAATCACCAATGCTCAATATTCAGTATCCACCTCCTCTCGAATATACTGATAAAAATAATAGGGTTCTGCATGTTTCATTTACATAAGTTCAATCAATGCCACAGGTGGCACCTAATCCTAACTTTTAAATGCAAATACACATGCAGAATCATTACACATACATGCACCCATGATTCTTTAATGCACACACAAATGAGGTACTTGAACATTGAGATATCACAGCATTCTATAACTTGAGCGGATAATTCATTTCATGGAAACAATTATACTAACATTCAATGTTCACTATCCACTTCCCCTTCAAGATACCCATCAAAACTTTAAGGGTTCTTCTGCATGTTCCATTTTCATCTGTTGATGCAATGACATGAGTGACACTTGAATCCCAATTCTTCAAGACTGTAACTCCAGATAAACTCTCAAACTCAGAAACAATTTCCTGCAGTAATCAACATTTTCATTTAGGAAAGAGAAATGTTACAAAGCCGAAAGTCACTTGTAGATTTTCTATTACCTTTTCTCCAACTGTGAGAGCCGAACAGCAAAGAACCAACTTGTCATGTGTTAAACATGATTTCCGACTTTTATGCATATTGATGTCATGTTTGAAAGTAACTTGATTGTATTGCCTTGGTGTTTGTCTGGTAGAGGAAGGAGAATGAGTAAAAGGCATTTAGTATGATTTCCAAGTAGCAGCTAGAGTCAGCTACTTAAGAGATAAATTTGTCCACGGAATTTAGAATACCCTTTTGAAATGCAGTTTTTTCTCCTCTCTTGAGATTGTTTGCTTTCATTCGGCAACTTACAAGAAGCATGAAGAGGGCATAAGATGACAAAGTTTTCCTGTTGCAAGAGATTTGAGAAAAAATCAAAATGATGTTTGAACTACAAAGCATTGAATTTATGACACTTACAGTATCCCATCGACATTGGTGGGTCAACTTCGCACAAGGAACATGGAAACTCTTGCGACAACTCTTCTCGTAACATCCAAGAGCAGCACCTTTGAGTCCACAGCAGCAACACTTAATTCTCCGACTTCTAGCTAATTCAGCTTCAAGGTTAATTGCATTATCACCCTCGAAGTAGACATTAGGTGCCCTGCAGGTATGATTTTTTATAATTATACGATGTCTACCACAACAACAACATGACGACATGTGTAAGCTAAGAACTTTCCAGAGAAAGTAACCATTTTTTTAGCACTCCTATACAGGCCCATGACTTAAATTAATTAAAAAAACTAAAAACTCAATGAATTGCCTTTATGAGCTCCTTTGAAGAATTCTCTTACCACTCAGCACAGTTTTTATGAGAGTGTATGACCCTGGATCCACCATTATAATCTGCCGCCACAGGTATGCCATTGTTGTAGTGGATCATCTCTCCTGAAGCCTGTAATTTTGGTGGAAGATTCAGAAATGAAATGGATTCAAAAGTCATGAGATACAGGAAAAAAGCAAAGTAGGACTCACAAAAACAAGGAAAACAAACAGATACCTCTGAGACTTCTGAAGAAAGACAGAAAGCACATTGAATATTATAATTAAGCTTGCAGTTAAGTATGGCCGCTCCATTTTCTTGGCAATGATCCCTTAATGTTGCCAAATCATCAAGAATTCGAGTATTAAGACTGGCTTGAACCTTCTCAGCAGATTCAGTTGCCCTTGCAGAGTTGCCAGTAATATTTTCAGTGGACTGAGCTTCCTCTGCAAAGACATTGTCAGCACCTTCTTGATGGTCACTGACTAATCCATCTTCTATGATACCATCTAATGAAACTTCCATGTTTTTCTTACATTTTAAGTCTTGATTATGTTCTGGACACAATGCAGACTTGACTTCTTCACCTTGTTTGCCACGTTTCCCCTTGATTTCTGAGGGTTTTTTATCTTCAACCAGAGGGGCAGGTAAAAAGTAATCATGGGCGTGTTCATCTTTGTCCATTTGGTTGTGTATTGAATGGACTTCTTTAATCATGTTTATCTCAACAGAATCCAGCTTTCGTTCCTTGCACCGGAGATTGATCTTTCTACTCACTTTTCCATTCTTCTTCCTTTTAAGATTACTGCGACCTTGTTTCTTATCAAATGAAATAGGCAGCTGATCAGTAACCGTGTTTTCATCAGCCTGGTCCAAATTTTCTCTAACTGAAACAGAAGAAACATTCTCTCCTTTCAACCTACCACCCTTATCTGCATTCTTCCGAGCACAATTCCTTAATGTTGTGTCCTTAGCATTCCTGCCTCTCTTATTGGAAGTATTACGCCCGATTTGGTAATTTGCACTTTTAACTATTGGAGAGGATAGACTGGCCAGTATGTCTTCAGAAATACCCATTCGCGGTTTGGTATCAGTACAGTTTTTGCTTTCATCACTACGTTCTTCATTTGTATTTGCATCCAGTGGGGGTGTTTCTGACTTACTTTCTCGAATTCCATCCATTTCCGTTGTTTTTTCAGCCTAAATTTCACTTAAAATTTCAGCGAAAGCCAGATGACTTTAGCACTATAAAATACTAAAATTAGACAAAATTACTTGGGTGGGATGAATACCTGCATCTTTGCTGGGCTTGAAAAAATATCAGGAGAGCAAGCTCGTTGCGTCCATTCAAACATCTCACTGTCAAAAAAATCTGCAACATGTGATTCGTTGCCACACACTGCCCCCTACATCATGTTAGAAAAACACGAGTAAGCAAATTGATGTGGTCGGACTAAATGTTAGGGTAATTTTAGGAACTCTATACAAGATATATATTTTGCTTGGGTTAACTAGCTTTGTTTGAGGAGAGCATAAGCTATGGATACAATGAATATTAGAGTTGTGTTTCCAATAGATTGACATAAACTTTACAACTTGATGATTTTTATTTTTGTTTTCATTTTTCAATATCCACACTTTATCTGTATGCTTATTCTGAAAGGAAATGAAATATCCATCGAATGACTTGACATCTGTTCAAGAAGGCTCAATGAAAAAGTGTTGATTGAATTCAAGAAGAAGAGAAGAACCAGATAAGCCAAATCAATTACAGGAGCTATGAACCAAAAATATGAGTAATTGACAGCTCACGAGACACAAGTATAGCAGAGAAGTAGCAAGTCACAAGAGATATTGGGATAAATTTGAATCGGACAATGAACTGAACTGGGACTCACTTTCGAGGATGATTCAGGGGGGTTTTCGTCATCTGAGTCTTTGATATCACTGAAAGTAGGAACATTTGGTGGTGTGATATCCAGAAGCTGATCCATATCAGTGTGCTGACTTGACTTCTCTCCATCTTCATCTCTCAACCAAAAGAAAGGCGATAGCATGCGTTCTCCCTTTTCATCGACAACAGGGTTCTTCCTTGAGACTGATGAATCATTTTTAAAGTCATCTTTTTTTATTTCTCTTGATCCAGTTTGTAGCTTCTCAGGTTGTGCCGATGTGCCTGAAAGAGAGCATTGTGGCACCTGAACTCTTTTCTTGGTTGGAAACGAAGGTTTTGAAGTAATGGGACCACATAATTCCATGTTGGATTCATCAAGTTTCCTTGAATCTTTTTGTCTGGATATTTTAAGTTGCTCATCTAACATATCCTGACAAATCCAACCAATATCTTCTCTGCCACAGTCCGTATCGTCTCCTACTTGCTTTTGTACATCTGTAACAAGAACAGCAAGAAATCATAAAGACAAATACCCAATATTACCCTCACAACCAAAAAAAAAAGCAAAGATATAGATTGCTAGAACTTCATCTAAGGGAGCGCAAACAGAATATTCATCGCAAGTGCTCCATGATTAATGCAGGAGACTCATGTTTGAAGTTGAACAAGGATACAAAGTAAGTGCACAGAACCAATAACCTCCCTTGATTTTTTTTATATTTTTTTGCATCACCTGATAATTTAGTTGATGGTGGTGGATTCTGAGTGACGAATATATTGAATCCTGAAGCAATTTCCATGCTTTTGTAAATGCTGACCAAGTTATCCATATGAGGAGCAGCGCGAACCTCTGAAGCGAAAAAAATAAAATAAATACAGAAAACACCCTCCTCTTTACTCCAAGATTTTAAATAAGAAAAAATGATAACGATTCAAATTGAAAATAAAAGGCAAGAAGCATCATACCTCTACGCCGGTATGGCACTTTACAGACTGGACAATCGGAACCTGATTTCATCGATTTCACAATACATGAACTGAAAGGGAACATGAATAAATTAGAGTAGAGTAGAGGGATTGAAATTCAAAACCAACAAAAAATTAGTAAAATGGAATTTACTTGCAGAAAACATGATTGCATGTAAGCGAGACTGCAGTGTCAAGAAGACTTAAGCTGCAACAACAAAAAATATTAGATTGAAAAAATAAAATAAAATAACAAATTGATTAATTTGTGAGTTGGTGTACCAGATGGGGCACTTGAGCTCTCTGCCCATTTTCTCGAGGTGAGTTGGATCTCCCATTTTGCAACTCGCTCGCCTTTCTCTCTGGATTGAAATTTGATAATGAGAAGAAGACTCACTGACGGCGCTCCTTATCATTCTTCGTCTTCTGAAAATTCCCTGCACCCCGCCAATACGCTTTAAGCTCACGCGCCTTTTTTTTACTTTTTTTTGCCGCTGATTTTGTTTTTAAAATTTTCAAACGCGACAATTCTAAACGACCGCCAGCATGGATTGAAAATCAATAAAGTATTATTTTACGTGGCAATACTATTATGAATATAACAATATAATTAAGTGACAAAAAATGGGTTATTTTATATTTTTTTTTCATTGAGCTTTCAAGGAATTGTTTAGGGATGAGCAAAAAAATCAAAAAAATAATTAAATCGAGAAAACAACAAAAAAAACAACAAAAACCGAATTGAAAAAAAAAACCAATTAAACCGATTAAAATTTTGAAAAAACCGGCCGGTCCGGTCCGGTTTCAGTTTTATAAGCAAAACATCGAACCGAACCGAACCCAAACCGAAAAAAACCGAAACAAAACCGAGAAAACCGAGCCAAACCGGAAAAACCGAGCCAAGCCGGTTTGAACTGGTTTTTGTCC
>Ga0307517_10015273_pt1 | contig 10222 bp, 10 predicted proteins | sample 23_EM_MG_FD_194515 | JGI IMG/M metagenome (GOLD analysis project Ga0307517, IMG submission 194515) | Populus trichocarpa ectomycorrhiza microbial communities from riparian zone in the Pacific Northwest, United States - 23_EM | ecosystem: Host-associated > Plants > Roots > Unclassified | place...
CGGCAGCCTGTTTAAGAGGCTGGATAATGAGGGCGAATACTTGAGCTTGAAGGGATAGTGTAAAAAGTAAAGGATTTTGCTCGACTGCTTTTGCGACCAGCCCACGTATTTCGGGGACACTCTGAACCAGCTGGTAAGTGATTGTTGGGATGAGAAAGGTGTCAACATTCCCTCAAACGTCTCGTCTGTTCACACGCATTGCCTCGAGGCCACGATGAAGAAATGAACCTGTCTGGCGCTGACGATCTCACAGCAGCACCCGCTCCCACGGGCCGAAACCATCAGGATCCACCATATGTTCGCCAATTCAAACAACATCTCAATTTCGGGAGGCGCGTTCACCAGCATCGTTGGCGATTACCACAACTACTTCAGTGTATCAGAGGGGGAAAAGGGTGAGCTTATGAATGTCCTTTATGAAAAATCTCACCAATATAAGTAAGCAGGGATTGAAATCCTTGCCACAAAAATTGTAACTGAGGCGTTTCATGATGGTGCAGGACGAGAGCAACGCCCGGAATGTTACTCTCATACTCGCGAGGCTGTCCTCGATAGAATCAAAGACTGGATCCACGATGAACATACCCAGTCTCAATTCCTATGGATTTGTGGTCCAGCCGGCGCTGGAAAGTCTGCGATTGCCGGAACCATTGCAAAACGTTGCGAGACCTGGAGAAGGATGGCGGGAGGCTTCTTTTTTAATCGAGATGCACCTGGGTGTGACGACGAAACACTTCTTATCTCAACACTGGTGTATCAGCTTACCCAGTCCAGTCAAGAGCTTCGCCGGCGTGTTGCTAAGGTCATTGAGAGAGACAATTGTATTTTTGCAAGGTCTTCTGAGGCCCAAATGCTCGCGCTGGTTGTACATCCTCTCAACGAAATGGTCAACGACAGCGTTAACCCCCACGAAATCCCTAATGTCATCATCCTCGATGGTTTGAATGAATGCATTAGCCCTAAATCCCAACGCCAAATCCTGAAATTCTTGTAATCGCAGCAGAGCAAATCCGTATCCCGTTCCTATTCCTTATCTTCAGCCGGACAGAACAAGCCATCTGTGATGTTTTCAACCAAGCAGGCATGAGGTCAATGTCGGATCGCATAGTCTTGAACGAAGACTACCATGCGGATGAAGACATTCGGATCTACCTTCAATCGAAGTTCCATGATATCACTCTCAACCATCCTGCTAGAGCTCATCTTCCAACGCCGTGGCCGTCGGGTGCAGATATTGACCGGTTGGTCGAGAAATCATCCGGGCAGTTCATCTATGCTTCCACTGTCACTGAATTCATTGGATCCCACCACCACTCTCCCGCAGAAAGACTGGACATCGTGTTTGGATTGGCTGCTACTCCGGATGAGGAGTTACCCTTCGCGGAATTGGATGCCCTCTACCACCAAATGTTCTCTGCAGTTGCCACTGTCAACGTTAAAGATACATTGGAGGTTCTTTCCATCCTTTTTCTGGCAGACATCAAATAAAAATCCCCACGCGCCATTGAGCGATTTCTTACCTATAAAACTGGGCGAGTGCGTATCATCCTCAGTGATCTTCACTCCGCCGTTGGATTGCCGGAAGAGGACGATGGGCCTATTAGAGTTTTCCATGCTTCCTTAATTGATTTCCTTCTTGATCGTGCTCGATCCGGGAATTATTATATCGATGCCAATGCCGCACATACGTCGATTACGAGGTGTCTGCTTAAGTCCATAACGCAGGAAACAGGTTCTCCTTCATTTCATATAAATTTGGTAGATCATTCTGACACACACCTCAGCGGACTCGACCATCAATTCTCATGAACGGCATGGCTTCTTGTATCATTGTCCGAACTCGGCATGAACCCCCGAGCTCCTCCTCGATCTATACGAATTTAACCTCAAGGGCTACCTAGATTGGCTGTCTAATATTCTCCTCGTTCGGAGACTGACACCTACGATCGTCCCAAAATACTCCCTATATGATATCCAGCAATTTTTGACGTGGTTCGAGCACAAGGTTTGTCATTCTGTTTTGCAAGGAAACTTCACAAGGTAATTAATTATTCAGACGCATTCCAATTACTCGAATGACCTCTTCCACCACCATCTTGAGTCCATAGATAACTGGATTCATGGCCAACTGTCAGTTGAAAGCAAACTCTTGGAATCTCTTTCGTCCAGCTCCGAATTGTGTTTTGGCTTCAAGGCATGTGCGTCGGAAATCTTCGACATATTAGGACCGGCGGATTCCCGCCCCTCAGACTCCATCACTCTATCCATTTTATTTCGTCGTTCCAAGAACGAATACCCACTAGTTCATCAATTCCTGTCTGACCCAGCTCGTGCCCAATCGTTTTTCCTCTCAGAAGATGACTACGCGGACTTCGCGTCTAAAGTAATGAGATACATTATCAGGAGGTGAATTTACATCTAACCTCCATTTCCAGACTTGTGCTCACTGCTTTCCAGAGGGCTTAATGACGACAGCGTCCACCCCTACCAAATCATAAATGCTTTGGAGTCGGAAGCGCAGGGAGAGGAACCTTCTGAAGTAGTTCTCAGTACCGTCTCTGTCGCTGCCGGCATTTCAAGGGACAAGAGTGCATTGGATCTCATCCCCTTCCTCCTCCCGAAGGCCTCAAATAGTTTGCAACTGGAGACCCTTTTGAAGAGGCACCCCTTGGTTTCTCGAGACGTCAAACACATCTTCTGTTCTGAAAAGCGCGAGGCCGTTCAAGCAGCCGAGAACTATCTCAAAGTGAATATGGACCTTTCAAATTTCGTCAGGACGATGTATACTGACGTACTGGTCTGCATCTCAGAGCCTTCAAAGCAAGAAAGAAACCAACCAAGCTATGGAATGGCGTCTTTTGCGTAGAGAATTGATGGCTATTGTTTTGTGTACTTTCATCGTATTTATAGGTACAAGGAAATGGTAAGGATATAAGACGGGAGGAGCCACTGCATAGCCGTACACAGCCCCCCTTGTGAACCTGTTGCTGTATTCATTTCGTCGCGAAATCTCATCGTGTATGGCGTGGCAGCTAATAACCAGGTCCACACGCAACTTGGAATTGGTTTCCGGCCAGAGTTATCCAACTAATGGCGCCTTCAGTGCGGAGTGGCTGTGAAGGAAACACGTCCAATCGACATGTGGGAGAATTTTTTTGATGGATATCATGTCAACAGCTTGGGCGCTAATTTACAGAACGGAGGGACCTTCTGGATGATAGGCTTTGAAATGCCTTGGGCTTGAGCCGAAGCCAAAAACACTAAATTGCTCTTGCGTGTTTGGGAACCATTAATACGATTTCGGAGTACACGAATTTCCAAGTCATATTCTATCCCTGCGTCCGAGCACCCCTTCGCACTTTCTATTACTTACAAACTAATCCATTTGATGAGGAACGGATATTACGAAGTAAGTCGATGGGGTGCTCGTATGTGGAGCCTTCAGGACCACTACAAGGCACAAGGTGATTCCATCATACAACAAATATAACAACCACTTATATCATGGTATGTCCACTAGAGACTAACTACAAGGCTGTGATAACAAAAACCTTGAGTAAATTTGCCTACAGCTAGGAGAAGCCTAGCTCAGTCTCGCCATGGACAAAACTGCATTGCATGCCCTTAGAAGAAATTCTAAATACTATCTGCGATTATTTGATGTTCTGTATGAACTCTGTCCCTCCAGCTTATCCATAGTACTTCCTTTATCACGGCGAATCGACGTATCTTGAGATGTCTTTGATTATCCCAACGAAGATCTCGATAAGTACTGCCCATCGATTGACATTACGAATCCAGATAAAATGGGCTTGCCGTATTAAGGGTTCAGGTTCAAATATGACCACTAGCAGAGGGATAATTACAGGGTATTTGGTTGCTCTTCGTGGCCGTGTTCAAAGCCTTGCAGGCGCCCTGGAGCGATCGCTGAGTGAGAGCATTGCTGTTAAGGCTCGGCGATTGCCGAGATGCCGCAGGAGATGATACCCTCTGACCTGACCTGGCGGGTACCTTTAAAACCACATCCACTACCGTTAGTTTCCTATCCTTTCACATCCTTTTCCATCCATCCAATCTCTCTGTAATGGCTGATCAACTTGTGAGTCGGATAATTATTGTTCAAGGGCATCGCCTGATGTGTTACTGCATTCGTCGCGTTTCAGTCTGAAGGTATGGATCGCGTTCGCGATATCGCAAATTTGAACCCAATATTCACTAATGAACCATCTTTTCTTCTTCCCGACGTACCCACGGGCGCTTAGAGCAAATCTCTGGTATGTGGCATGGCGTCGCTTGCGATCTGGCCCTGCGCCTCGTGTAGGATTAGCGATGCTGACCCATATTTCGGTAATCAGAGTTCAAGGAGGCGTTCTCACTGTTCGATAAAGGTGTGTACGCTACTGATTTTGTACGTCAGAATGATGTGCTCATCCCTCGTGTTTACAGACGGCGATGGCACGATTACCACCAAGGAGTTGGGGACAGTCATGCGTTCCCTGGGCCAGAATCCCACCGAGGCCGAGCTTCAGGACATGATCAATGAGGTCGATGCCGACGGTAATGGAACAATCGACTTCCCGGAGTTCCTCACGATGATGGCGCGTAAAATGCGCGACACCGATAGCGAAGAAGAGATCAAAGAGGCCTTCAAGGTTTTCGACAAGGATGGAAACGGTTACATCAGCGCTGCAGAGCTCAGGCATGTCATGACCAACCTCGGTATGAGCCCACTGACTCCTTTCCGCGATCTTCGAATCTAACGAGAACATCCTATCTCTAGGAGAGAAACTTTCTGATACCGAGGTCGACGAGATGATCCGCGAAGCAGACATCGATGGCGATGGCCAAATCAACTATGACGGTATGCCATTTTGCATCTTCTCCTTTTCCAACTATTCAACTCTCTTGTTCCCATAGAATTCGTGAAGGTTCGTATCAACAACTGCGATCTACAAATCAATATCTAAAATTTTATCAGATGATGTTATCAAAGTAATCCCCAAATTTGTAGTGTAGTACAATGTAGTATCGTCCAGCGCCCTGGAACTCATTCGCGGAAGTGCAAGGCAGTTGCTTCACCACATAACAAATAGACTCCCTGTATGATGGTCGCGTATTTCATGGCTATTGTTTCAGTTGTAATGAAAGAACTATTTATTGTTCGCGCTACGTGATTTCACATCTGAATAGATTTATGTAAATAGTAGCGTCGAACCTTCGCCTTCGGCTCAAAAAAATATGCAATCGCTATAAAGCTCAAAAAGTAATTGCCCGCTGGCTGGATTGAACAACCGACCTCACCATGTCAGGACACCCGTAATTGGGTACGAGTGGCGCGCTCTACGACTGAGCTAAGCGGGCTATACGTTGGTTTAGCTTTTGAGCATATGTAATTACGAACGCTGTCAGAAAAGTCGGTTTCAATGATTTTGGACTCAATCTCGGATGATCTACTTACTACCGATCCTGATATCGTGAAAGTTCCGCAATGCCGGTCTTCGCATTACGACCGCCGAATCATGCAACAACTGGATGGTAAAGAGAAAATGTATTCCTATGGATTCAAGCCGTCAAAGTGATCCATGCGTCGCAACGAGAAGCCTCATACACCCAGCTATAGCAAGCCGAGGATATTGTGTAGCGGCGTTTATTGCCACACAACGTGTAGTTCGTCATGACATATAGCCGCAATATGCCATACTTGAAAGCTCTCCTGAGAATCGAGCTGGTAGCATTTCTCCAGACCCGGATCTCGCTCCTTGGATGGCTATCTGATTCCACCGATACTTCATTTTTGATCCTTGGGCGGTTGATAACCATCTTTTGTATCCAAAACTTCAAACGGCGCCTGCGGCACCTGCTGCGCTACTCATGATTACCGCACAGCTGAGGCGACAACTGACCTGCTGCGATTTGGCTGCGATGTCTATTTGCCTTCCCTCGTTTTTCGCTAAACTAAGAAGAGGTGCCCCGTTATGTTTTGCGCAGTTGCGAATGTTCAACTAAAGCCTTATGGGGTTCCGTTGCTCTTTTCTCCGACCTCGAAGGCTGCCTTTTTTTCCTGGCTGTTGGTGGCCGTACGTCAACACTCTTAACGAGACATTAGTGCCATCCAGGTTTGTATGGGCGGTGCATTGAGGCCAATTCGGCCCACGAGGTCATTGTGGACAGCTTTTTCGGAATTGGTAAGCTTCCAGTTGCCTCCAATCACACAAACCCTAAATATAAGTTGACAACATGGCAATGGCATGGTTGGGGATATTCCTTTCCCGATGACTGGAATCCATATAAAAGAGAAGGTGACTATTACTTCATCCACACTCGTGCCTACGGAATTCCTCGAGAAGCAGAGATGCGCTTCCTTTCTCACCTCTCGATCATCTCGTTGCTTAGTCTCCAGGACGCTCTAGCCTTCCCAAGTTACGGCACCCTCGCAGGTCTCTCCCGTTCCGAGTTGGACGCGATTCTCCCGACTCTCAAACGAGGTGTTCTTGAGCCCCCTCCGGGTCCTTTAAACGACACCAGTGCAAAGCTTGTCAATGATAAAAAGCATCCATGGAAACCTGCTGGAAAGAAAGACATACGCGGCCCGTGCCCCGGATTGAACACCCTCGCTTCTCATGGGGTGGGTTGACCGTTGCGCTGAGCAAACTAGAATTATTGTTGACATTCTTTCCACAGTGGCTTCCGAGAGATGGAGTTGCTACTCCCGCTCAAATCGTCAACGCTGTTCAAGAAGGTTTGTCCTCTGATGTCCATTTCGTTGTCTAGGTGTTGACATATCCGCCTGCCGTCTCGTTTTTATCTAGGCTTCAACATGGGAAATGACCTGGCCGTATTTGTGACTTACGCTGCGCATCTAGTCGATGGCAATCTCATCACGAACCTGCTCAGTATCGGAGGCAAGACGGGTAAAACTGGTCCGGACCCTCCTTCACCAGCGATTGTGGGTGGGCTTAACACGCATGCGGTGTTCGAAGGAGACGCTAGTACAACACGGGGTATGTCACGAAATGAGCTGCAGCTCGTTACTCGGATGCTCATTGTCACTTTTCCCTTCATAACCAGCTGATTTCTTTTTCGGGGACAACCACAGCTTCAACGAGACGCTCTTTGACGAGGTTTGTCACTTCTCTATCCCAAATACAAATTGCTTATTATTATTTCTTTCAGCTCACCGCCTTCAGTGACAAGTTTGGTGCCGGTTTCTACAACCTCTCTGTGGCCGCAGAATTCCGGTTCCAGAGAATCCAGGATTCCATCGCCACCAATCCCCAATTCAGCTTCATCTCTCCCCGAATCTTCACCGCATACGCCGAGTCCATATTCCCCCTCACATTCTTTATCGACGGTCGCGATAAAAGCCTGCAACTCGACATGAACGTTGCAAGAGGATTCTTTCAAAACAGCCGTTTCCCAGATGGGTTCTTTAGGTCCAACACATCCATTACCATTGATATCATCGGAGGTGGTGTCGAATTTCTCGCCTCCAAGCACCCTGTGCCCCCAGGTGCCAACAATGGCACGATCAATAGCTATACACCCAACCCGAATTCCGCAGATTTGACACAATTCTGCAAGCTTTACACAGATTTTGTTAACAACACAGTTAGAGGATTGTACCCCAGTGCGAAGGGTGCCCTTTTGACTGCTCTTAACAAAAATCTGGAGTATTTCTATAGTCCCCTGATTGGTGGGGACTGTCCTCAAGTACCTCCATTTGTTTGAGTCTGGAGTAAAGGCATTCCTTCACGATATTTTGTCCGGGTCTGGTAATTATTTCTATAAACGTTACATAGGCCAGTCTAACAAACACCCCGATTTACATAAACATGATATGATACATAGTGAATATTCATTCCAACCCATCCTCATTCGTTCCGGTGTGTTTGCCTGAATTTTGGGGAAGGTTTGACTTGTGATCTTCAATGACCTGGTGATAGATGAGGCTCAAAGAGGATTGCCACACAAATGAATAATCGACCGAACGGTACTCTCAACTGACGTCGCTGCGGCAGACAACGCCGAGTCCGCCAGATTCTGGCCATTAATTTGAAGGTACGATGAGCGGAGAGCTGTTTGTACATTCCATCACAAGGAAAACCGGGTAACAGTGTGATGGACAGCTGAATGATTGTCTATGATTATGTATGATTATGAAGATCGGGTGAAGTCAGACCGAGAAATGAACATGCCCATGGCAGAGGCACAATCTTTGAGTTGCGCGACATAATATACCTTCACGGCGCATCGTTTCACACCAATTACGCCCGGCGGCCTTTTTAGCCAGGTGTTTGAATCAGGTTTAATCTGGGCGAGCGTTGCTCGAGCCTGGAAGACTCCCTCAGTTCAGGGGGATAGTGCGCAAAGTGGTTCAAAAATACCAGACTCGGGGTCGTTGACCATTGATGAGGATAGCAGCTTGCGAGGGTTCAAGTTGCCCATCGCAAGAGGAGTCGGGTTATAACATATAATGATGATGATTGTAGAGCGGCCTGATCAAAAAAGGCAAATGAATCTATAGAGGAACAGACTCCGTACCTCAAGCTCAAGCTGCATAAGCCCCGGAAATCATCGACCGAATCCTCGAACGCACGTTCTAGTCCCTACAAAAGCTTGCAGGGCTAAGTTATCATACCCTTCAAAGTTTATCATGTGAACTGTATTACACACACCCCTTGGAATTCCACTCTCTCGGTTCACAGACTCAAGCGACTGGTGAGTGATAGCTAATGCAAGTTGACCCTATCATACCATTCCCAGGCCAGCCCAGGCCCTCCAATTGATCCAGGCTGAAAAATAAAGCAGGGGGATGGCGCTTTTTGATCTTTCCTGAGTATTCGTGGGTAGCACGGCACAAAGGCAGAAAGGTTCTGGCATAACGTTGTGATAAAGTGGAGTAAAGGTCAAAAATGATGGGCTGCTACTTATTTTATGTAAGACGACAAGACCCAAAAGAGCTTAAAAGCGATACTGGCAGCTGAATTGCGAGAACGATCGATGAGTGGTACCGATTCCCGAACCGTTGAATAGCATCAAGCCTTTCCTGGTGGTACACACCGACTTATATGGACGTGGATTCATATGAATAAAAATGAAATGTGTCAAGTCTCAATCAAGGCTGAGAGTATTTATTCACCATCGTTTCCATCCCTACATGTCAAGCGCCCGCACTGTCAGCAACATTTGGCCGATCTTTTGAAGAGGTACTTAATGGACGACTTTCCGAAACGATCTAGAACTCCAAATGTTTTGTACATAGTTCTATGTACTGTACTCTTCCGACCGATTATTCATGTAACGTGTAACGGGGCCGAGTGAACTGAACAATTTTGCATGTTGTACCGCGTAACGGGGCCTGAGAGGGTGAGTTTTTATGTAATCCAAAAAAGCGCCCGAGGCACCCGAAATGGACCCTTAATTTCCTATTTAGGGTGTCGTGAACAACTTGTCAAATGAACAATCGTATGAATGATGTAGCTTGCAGCAGCGCCGAATCTAGTCTAGAAGGAATTGCGAAGTTAAGTTTGCAAAGCGGGGATTGGCGGCCTTCTCTATAGATTAAAATCTGGAATTCACGCGGTCCAGAATATAATTTATGGATGTCCCTTGTACTCGGCAGTACCGCCTGTGTCAGTCTAGAAATATGATGTATATTGAGAAAGCTTGCCAGAAGCTAAGAGAGTCCTCCACAATAGCATCAGCAAAGTTCTTTCATTTTCCTGGTGCTGCTGACTTGAGGAGTTGCCCTTTCCTCGTAGAAATATGGCAGGACATTCTTAAATATAGTCCACAGCTCTGCAAGACTTGGCGAAGAGCCTTTGATCTCGGGCGATGGAAAAACTTGTCTTCATGTTCGTGCAGTAGCTCTGTAAGTAGCGGGGTGGTGAATGGACCTGTAGGATGGAAGGGTTGACTGACATCAGGCATGACGAGCGTGAGAGGCTACCCGAAAGTAGGAAACCAGCGCATGTCACCGTCCTTGGCCTTGGGTGCGATGAACCGTGGGTGTAACACTGTAAGACTCTGGTGTGTGCTTTTGAATTCTCGCTTGATCAGGATAACAAAAGGTGAGGTAATGGGGGAATGACTGGCCACCATCGTTGGGTCACCTCTACTTCTAACGCGCTGACTGCGTCAGCTCTGAGCTCTGTAGACTTTCTGCAATAACTCGAGGAGAATTCTTCAAACATTCGATGGGGCAGAAGTTTCAAAATCCATG
>Ga0307517_10015274_pt1 | contig 10221 bp, 10 predicted proteins | sample 23_EM_MG_FD_194515 | JGI IMG/M metagenome (GOLD analysis project Ga0307517, IMG submission 194515) | Populus trichocarpa ectomycorrhiza microbial communities from riparian zone in the Pacific Northwest, United States - 23_EM | ecosystem: Host-associated > Plants > Roots > Unclassified | place...
TACCCATTCATCCTTCCGCACTGTAGCCAAAATGAAAATGGGTTTTGGTCCAGGATAGTAACAGATGAGCTCGAACGACATCGTGGTTTTGCACAAGGATTGTGTCACGCGATGGTCACCTTTGTGAAAGTCTATTTATTTATGTAAATCCCCGCCTTGAAGGTTCTTTCACTCTCTCGATATGTTCAGTGCCCCGAAACGCGTCTCGCTGGAAATTTTTACCTTGCATCGTCCCCATACCTGAAGAGGAGTATCAGTTTCGAATAAGTGCTCCTGGTTACTCTACCATCACCACTGGTGGCAAACTGGTGGCTTAACAAATTCACAAACACCTTTGAAGTTTGACACGAGATATTAGCTCAGGTGAATTTGCTTCATTGTCCGTGACGCTCTCCTAAAACCAATATTTTATTGATGAATATTCAACTTTAGCATTTGGTAAATCAAGCCAAGCCACCGATCTCATTTACGGCAGTGCAAATATGCACGAATGCTATAAGTAAATATTAGCCACCCAAATCGCGAAGCAGGATGTAAAACCCTGGGCCACTTACATCGGTGATGGTGTTTTTTTGAGCCGAAATTTATTTTGGGTAGCCACAACGCTGGTATAGCTCTTCTCGATAGCCGTATCGAGTGAACCACATGTCTGGGTAGTCGATGATTTTGAAGAAGCCAGCTGAGATACGGCATAAGAGCAAGGAACTGTTCAATTAACGGGGCAAGTTACCTTGCTTTGCTCGAGAAATTTCTTCAGCACACAGCCACATATTCTCGTTTCCCTTTGCCCCTTGAATCCAGTCCTCGCATACGTAGCGCTGTATCTTCATCAAAATAAGACGAGGATCATTGAACGGTACATTTTGAAGTTCCCAAGGATTCATGACTTCAACGATCAATAGGATTTGGAGTCGTTGGCAGTCTCGTAAGAGATTATGGATGATTTCATCCGGCGAATTGTCCATAACCTCGTTGATCGCCAAGTGCGTTAAAGAATTAAAATGAGTAAAGGCCCTCCATTCGGACCATCCAATATGTGAGCCGCTTTCAAACCCTATGATGTCGAGGTGGGTAATGTGTGTGAAAACTGAGTCCGTTAACTCCTCGAAAGTGAGGCCTGCTAGATTGATAGACAATCTGGTGAGCGATAACATTCTGAGAACTGGAAGAAGTTCTCGTGTCGGGATATGCGTCCACAAGGCAAGATCACCGAGGTTCTGGCAAGCTTTTAGAAATGTTATAAGGGAATCCTGGTTCAAATAAGGCCCGCCGATGATGAGGTGCTTTACAAATGCGCCAAAGTATTCGACAGAAGCTGTCGACACGTTGTTTTGTGGAGGGAAATAACTCTGAACCAATTGAGAGGCTACGCAATAGATGACAGAAGCAATCCTGGTGACTGTTGTTAGCATCGGAGTTCAGTCATTATCTGTGTTCTTCAAGAACTCACCAGTCATGGACGCGATGTGCAACGAGCATGAAATTCACACACCCTTTGTTCTTCTTGTCATGAACAGCGATCTCAAAAATTGCTCTCTCCAACTCTGGAGGAAATCTGGGGGAAATATCAGCCATAACTTAGCTTCAAGTTGGGCTAGGTTTGTTATTTGGAGATCTTTTGGACCGTATTAGTATAAGTGATCTACAAATTTTCGAAAAAGGCGAAGTATCGTACATCCAAGGAGATTTTTGGGTGGGCGAATGAAACCAAGGTTGCTTGGGTTCCTTGACCACTGGCACAGCCTTGTGTTCCTCTTGTACGAAACTCAGTGGATTTAACACAGCCACTTTGATTTGGTTGAATTCGGTGCCGCAGTCGACCACAACAATCCACGTAAACTCCACGTTGGAAAATCCATTCTGAACGATTCCGTCGACATATTTGAATAAAGGAAAGGAAAGAAAACGTTCAAACCCAACAACTCAATTCCGAGGATCATGGGCTCCATCATCCGGCGCCTCATTGATCGGTTCTACCCCGATAGACAAAGGGCCATGGTCACAATCTCCGGACTTGATTACAGCGGGAAGACTACTCTCCTGTACCTACTGAAACTCGGGGAAATAGTAACCACAGTCCCAAGCATTGGGCTGATTATCGACACCATCGATTCAGATATTAAGACCTCTAGCGGCAAACCATTCAGGATGACTGCATGTGAAATCGGCACTGGGTGTGGTGGCATACAATACCTCATTGGAATGATCAGGATGTATCTTGAAATGAGCTCTGCCCTTATATGGGTCGTGGATGGCTGCGATCGAAATCGACTGCAAGAAAGTGCTGACTACCTCAGCAGAATTCTTGCCAATTACGACGCTAATCCTGGCCAGAAGGACAAAACCAGGCATAAATCAATGCCCATATTAATGTGAGCCACACCGATGCGATTACGAGCTAGGCGCTAACAAACCAATACTCAGACTCGCAACTAAATTCGACAAACCAGACGCCATGTCGCTCGACGAGATCCGCATCGGTTTATCCAAAGCTACCTCTGGCAGATTGGTCTCTATTTTCAGAGTCGCCCTAACAGAGAAAGGGCTGGAAACAACAGGTCTACCTGAAGCCTTTGACTGGTTAAACCTTGCACTCGAGATTGCAAAATCAAGCCAAACTACCAGTGTAATACCGAAAGGCCATGAACCTGCGACGCCAAATCCACGAGAGCAGAGTATCCTCTCCGACAAACTTGAATCGTGGCTTACACGGATCGAAACAGACCTTGATCCCGAAGAATTCCACACCAAGTTCCGCTCTTTCACCTTACCCTCTTGGGACCATTACACCCATATCCGAATAGCCTATGTCATACTCACGAAATGCGGTCGGAAAGAAGGTACCGTATATCTATTGGCCTACCTTTTCAGAGCAATGTGATCTGACCTCCCAACCCAGGGAAAGATATGATCTTCAAAGGACTCGAACAGTACATCGCCAACAGCTCTCTGACGAAAGGTCGATCCTTCCACTTCACCATGACATATTTCTGGATCCAAATCGTCCATCTCGGCATCCGCAACATGCCTCCTACGATCGCCTCGAATGCAGAAGCCACTTCCGCTTCTCCTCCATCAGAGCCAAACCTACCCTCCCCAGACGAGTTCGGTCGGTTCCTTCTCATCAACCCATATGTCGTGGACGGTAATCTCTGGGCCGACTATTACACCAAAGACGTCCTGATGAGCCCCAAAGCTAAAGGGGAAATGGTCCTCCCAGACAAGAAACCACTTCCTAACCTTGTGCTTCGGGATGCCATTAATACCTTCGGTAACAAGGCTTAAGGTCAACCTCAAGGAAGAAGGGAAATTAGTTTATTGGGAATCAATCATATTGTCGCAACATAGTAACTTATTAGTAAGAGAACCCTAACATGTTACATACATAGACAGCCTAAATGAAGAGAACACATAGACATAGCCGATAGGTATGCAGGAAACTTGTCACCTCCAAAATTTTGAAACAACCGAAGTATCGTACATCCAAGGAGATTTTTGGGTGGGCGAATGAAGCCAGGTCCTTGTACGAAAATCAGTAGATGATGTAACACAGCCACTTTGATTTGCTCAAGCCTCGGTGCCGCAGTCGACCACAACAATCCACGTAAACTCCACGTTGGCAAGTCCGATCTCAACGATTCACATCGAAATATTTAAATAAAGGAAAGGAAAGAAAACGTTCAAACTTACCCAACTCACCCCCCATTCCGAAATCATGGGTTCCATCATCCGGCGCCTCATTGATCGCCTCTACCCCGATCCCCTAGCGCCCATGGTCACAATCACAGGACTTGATTACAGCGGGAAGACCACTCTGCTGTACCTACTGAAACTCGGGGAAATAATAACCACAGTCCCAAGCATTGGGACCAATATTGAAACCATCGATATTAAGACCTCAAGTGGCAAACCATTCAGGATGACTGGATGGGACATCGGAGGTGGGTGTAGTGGCATAAAGTACCTCTCTGGAATGGTTAGGATGTATGTCGATATGAGCTCCGCCCTTGTTTGGGTTGTGGATGGCTGCGATCGAAATCGACTGGAAGAAAGTGCCGGCTACCTCAGCAGAATTCTTGCCAATCACGATGGTGATGTCCTGAGGGACAAAACCAGGCCTAAAAGGTTATTGCCCATATTAATGTGAGTCACACCGATGGGATTACGAGCTAGGCACTAACAAAGCGATACTTAGCCTTGCAACTAAATTCGACAAACCAGACGCCATGTCGCTCGACGAGATCCGCATCGGTTTATCCAAAGCTACCTCTGGCAGATTGGTCTCTATTTTCAGAGTCGCCCTAACAGAGAAAGGGCTGGAAACGACAGGTCTACCCGAAGCCTTCGACTGGTTAAACCTTGCACTCGAGATTGCAAAGCCAAGCCAAACGGCCAGTGTAATACCGAAAGACCCTGAACCTGCGCCGCCAAATCTGCGAGAGCAGAGTTTTCTCTCCGATAAACTTGAATCGTGGCTTACACGGATCGAAACAGACCTTGATCCCGAAGAATTCCACACCAAGTTCCGTTCTTTCACCTTGCCCTCTTGGGACCACTACACCCATATCCGAATAGCCTATATCATGCTCACGAAATTCGGTCGGAAAGAAGGTACCGTATATCTTAGATATCTATTGACCCCTCCTGTTCGGAACAATAAAATCTGACCTTCCAATACAGGAAAAGATAGGATCTTCCAAGGCCTCGAACAGTACATCGCCACCAGCCATCTGGCGAAAGGTCGATCTTTCCACTTCACCATGACATATTTCTGGATCCAAATCGTCCACTTCGGTATCCGCAACATGCCTCCTGCTGCCAGCTCGAATACAGAAACTACTCCCGCTTCTCCTCCATCAGAGCCGAACCTACCCTCCCTAGACGACTTTGCCCGGTTCCTTCTCATCAACCCATATGTCGTGGACGGTAACCTCTGGGCCGACTATTACACCAAAGACGTCCTGATGAGCCGCAAGGCTAAAGGGGAAATGGTCCTCCCAGACAAGAAACCTCTTCCTAACCTTGTGCTTCGGGATGCCATTAATACCTTCGGTAACAAGGCTTACTAGGTCGGCCTCAAGGAAGAACGGAAATCAGTTTATTTGGAATCAATCATTTTGTCGCAACATAGTAAGAGAACCCTAACATGTTACATACATACACGGCCTAAACGGAACAGAACACAGACATAGCCGATAGGTATGCAAGAGGCACATAAAATTTCCATACACTGTATAACAAAATAAAATCTGGATGTTCATATATTTTCAAGCGAGGAGGGTGAAGGAGAAAGCCTCATCAAGATTAAGATTCAGAATAGGCGGGGCCGATACAATCATGTTTTTGAAGGTAGATCGTTTTAAATAAATGGAGAGGATATCAGGGGAAAAAAACAGCAGCAGGGAAAAAAGGGAAGTCAGTCAGTTGATCAGCAACAAACATGGATTTTTTCGCAGAGGGTCGTCCGTTTTTCGGGTCAATTTGCCACTCATCCACGAGGCGCTGGCGGCCCATACCCGGGCCTATCACGCGGTTCACCACCACCGCGTCCATACCCACCCGGACCCCGATTATAGGGCATCCTACCCCCAGGGGGACCAGGAGGAGGAGATCGCTGCCTATCATAGCCTCCAGGCGGGTATTCCATGCGATACTCTCTATCGCCCGGCGGGCCAGCAGCAGCGCCGGACCCAGGTGGCGGCGGCGCCCACCCCGAGGTTGGAGGAGCCCCAGGGCTTCCGGTTCGAGGAGGCGGAGGGTATTCCGAAGGTCTGCGCCCACCGACGGGAGGGTAGTAGTCACCAGGTGGGAAATCTTCTCTAGCACGTTTCATAGGCGGCCTAGAATCATCAATGGCTCCAGACCCAGACCGTCTCAATGGGCTTGGACTGCGAGGGCGGACGCGGCTGTAAGGAGGATACCCAGCGGGAGGAGGACGGCCTCTGTCTGCAGGCGGCCCAGGCACGTATCGATCATCGACAGGGGGGTAATCTGCGTTAAACAAGATGTTTTAATCAGATGAAGATGTGCAAAGAATAAAGAATTAAATGGGGTGTACCTCGAGGGTGGTATTCACGGTCTGCTATTCCATCCCACCCAGCACTTCTGGGAGGATAATCTCGTTCGTAACGTTCTCTGTCTGGAGGAGGAGCCCAGCCTCGAGACTTGTAGTATTCATCGTTCTCAGCTTCCCACTCCCCACGTCTACCAGGAGGGTACTGCCTATAGTATTCGCCACGTCCTGGCGCATCGGCACCAGGAGGAGGACCACGGCCACCAGACATCGGAGGCGGCCCTGAGAAATCCTCATACGGAGGTCTTCCATCATAGCGACCAGCCATAGGAACGTCTGGGTCAACAATTTCAGGACGATGAGGATCATATACGTCGGGTCGATATCCTCCATTAGCACCACGGTCTCGAGATAAATCTCGAGATCGGAAATCACGTGGAGGACCACGTGACGGGGATGGCGGCAGTTTCGAAGGGGGAGGAGAGGGGCGAGGGCGAAACCTCTGGCCTCCAGAGTGGGGAGGAGGACCATCATGCGGGGCAGACCTACCGAATCCACCTCTGGGAGGCCCACCGAAATGACCTTTTTGGAATTTCTTTTTGTGAGGACGGTCTGAATTAGGATAAGGATGTCCATCCCCAGAAGCTTGTCGAGATGGTGGCTGTTGGCTCATGCGGTCTTTCAAAGATGGACGCTGTGAAGGGTCATCAGAAGATTCAACATCCCCAGATGCAGGCGCTGCCGGGGGAAAGGACGATGGACCCAGAGGAACAGGAATGGAATCGGCTGGACGCACAGATGAGGCGCGTGATGATTGAATGTCTTCACCATTGACATCATGACCCACACGTTCAGCGGAACGAGGTGGAGGTGGAGCTGCATGAGAGTCAGTCCTAGTGTCAGGCGGTTGGGAGTCTCCAGGAGGTCGGGTATCAGCAAGGTCTCGAGCAGAAGGCGGTGTGTCAGAGACCACATTTGAGTCGCGCACATCAGCGCCGGCTTGGGGGCGAGAATCCGAAAGACCTGGTATAGGTGGGTCATTGAGGCCGCCTCTGTGGGCAGGATGCTGGTGATATCCCGCCTCTGTAGGGCGTTGTTCTGAGGCTACGGAAGATTGACGTGCATCAGTCGTTTTTTGATCGTGGCTGACATGACGATCGTGATCAGGTTGCCATTCGTCTCTACGAGGGCCTTCTCGATCAGAACCATCGACAGGGGGTCCAGCCCCGCGGTTGGCACCACCTGGTGGACGGGTATCGACAGAAGTCGGCCCACCAGGATTCGGGGGGCGTGGGGTAGTAGCACGCTCCCGTTCAAAGCTTTGAACATCAGATGGAACAGCATCGCGAGGAACCCAGCCTCCAGGGCGAGAAAGATCATCCTTACCGCCATACGCAGGCACATCAACAATATCCATGTTGTAATCAGTTCGATCACCTGTAGCAGCAGTAGAATCCGTTTTCTGGATACGACGACCGGGGTAATCATATCTCCCTTGACGTTGAGCATCTGGAACATCTTGGTTTGCATTCGAACCAGGCGAGTAATCAGTGGAGGGCGCGGAAGGATCAGAGGAGCGGGGATCAGGCTTTGATGGAGGCGGCGCAGTAGAATTCTTGCCGATTTTGAGACTTTGAAGATCGAGACTCGACACCAAGTTGTTGTTAGTGGAAGCGCTGTATCGATTGCCTTGATTTCCCTGTGCATTTTACGTGCAACGTCAGCAGGATATAGATAAGCGATTGGATGAAAAGTCGTACGTTATTTTGCTGAATCCCTCCACCAGTGTTCCTTCTTTCCTTGCGAGGTAACGTTCTCCCAAGATGAACACCAGACTGAGAAAATCCAGGGGGCGAGGAAGCCGGCGGATCCTGAGCTGGGGGTCCTTTGTAGAGACTAGCGAGGTAGGAAGGAGCAGGCTCAGCACGATAGAAAGGGTGTTGGTTCTCCAAGATCGTTTTCTTGAGCTTTTGCAAGATTTCGAGATCATTCTTGCCAGGTGGCAGCTTGAAGCTGTTGGGCGCTGGCTGGTGTTTCTGAGGCGGTGGCTGCTGCTGCTGTACATGAGCTTGATTTACAGGAGGTGAGAAATATGGTTGCTGCTGGGGTTGATGCAGGTTTGGATGCATGGGAGGAAAAGAAGAGTTGTATCCGAAACCACCAAAGTTACCAGATATCGGATACCCGGGCGGGCCCATTGACATGTTGTGCAATTTTGCGTTCGCTGGCGGAGCAGAGAAGGCAGACATAAGAGACCCTGCTGGCTCTTCGCTGGGAGTTGGAATGAGGTAGGGTGTGTTGGGGTCTTCTGTGAGCGTGGTCACCGTTCGTTCACGGTTGTTGGCATTGTTGCGCCCCTTGCGTTGCTTCTTGTTGTTTTGCCTGGTTGACATTGGTGGGCCGCCTACAGATCGCGAGAACCCTGATTTGTCAGAGCTTAGTGCGATCATAGGACCCGACATCTGCCCTGCTCACCGTGAAACGCGCTCTCTGAAACGACAGCGACAGCGACGACTGCGTACTGGGTGGAGCAGGAAACAAAGGATCGTGGTTCGAGTGAAAAGAAGTATCGCCGAAATCAAAAAAAATCCGGGTCCGGTTTACTAAACATCAACATTGTTACATTGAAATCCGTCTGTCACTGATCCACCCTTTATATTCCCTCTCAATTCACCATGCCACCTCGCAATCAAAGATAAGTACACGAAATGGTCGCTGGCGCCCATTCTACATTGCAATAGTCCACTCTCTTTGTTTTTCTTTGACAACTTTCTCCTGGTGGTTACGACTCTTGTCCTGGAATGCTAATGGTCTTTCGGCCGTTGTGACTCGTTTAATACCTGGACGGAAAGATCTGGCATCTAGATTTATCCCATCGACAGGCTTCTGATTCTGGCCAGTTCATTTGCCACATTGTCGTTCTCTTTTTTCCTATTCGAGTTAATACTGTCATCCCACCCTTGTTGCTAGAACTTCCTCTAGACTCTCAGCTTTCGTCTATTGTCAACTCCTTACTTGTCGTAAAACTCAACGGCATGGTTTGGAGGAACCTTCGAGGAGCATCGCGATATCTGTAGATTTTTCTCAGCTCCAAATTTTTCAGTTTCCGGGAAGTCAACAATGTCATCTTCCCACCCGTACCCCATGCTGAAACCACTCCAAACCCTGCCACGTAGTCTCGTCACCCAAATATCCGAGCTTAGTTATTTCTTGTCTTAAAGGATGAAGAGCTCTAGCCGAATGATATTAATTCACGAATCACCAAGATAGATACAAAGATGTGAATATCCTAGGATCTTTCTGTTCCATAAAATGCTTAATAGCAAACGATAACACGGAGAGACCCGTGGAATAAAATAAAATGCAGATAGAAAAGGTCCGGAAGTATCTTTCCGATATGTTCCCAAGCCACAAGAGCTTCGCCTCTTGGGGATAGACACCTCCAAGGAGTTTTCCGTGATGACCAGCTGATATTTCCCAGCTTTGGTTCGTCGTTATTTCAATCATCCGAGTCTGCGAACGCGTCCTCTCCGTACAAATTCGAATAGTGTCCGAACTAGATACACGAATGTTCCCCTCGAAAAATCCACGCAATGATAATGTTATCCCCCCATAGCACATGACACTCACTTCCACCGCCGCAGCACATACATGACATGCGTTGGTGGCGGAGAACGAGCCTCAAGGCCCATGGACAACATTCAAATTGTCAACGAAGATATGTCAACCCTCCGACCAAGTCGCGCACCCAAAAAAAAAAACACGCCATCCCGTCTCCCAATTCGAATTTCCCAGCCTTTACATAAACCCTTGTTCCCTCCCACTCGTGCGCGTGGTACTTATTAATATTGCTTCGATGCCGTGTTCTTCCCGGCATCTCAGCCACCAGATATCAACTGCGGCCACCCCCGTGCCGCCGGGGGGGGAGATAATGCGACTCCCAGCCTGAGTCCGGGAGATTATCTGAAAAAAAGGCGTGTTTGTCAGGTGTCAGCTCTGCCATTCCTTGGGTCTCCCAATTATATTCGCCTTATCGCGACGCGCAAGCTTTTACATAACGCTTGCATAACGCCACGCAGCCGGCTCGCTACTCATACCGGTGTCTCACTACGTTCACTACGGAGCGGAGTTTAGATAAATCATGTGATCTTCCAATTTTGGAAGCCGCTGTCCGGCAAGTGAGACCTCGTGCTGGACAAGCTCTAAAT
>Ga0307517_10015275_pt1 | contig 10221 bp, 17 predicted proteins | sample 23_EM_MG_FD_194515 | JGI IMG/M metagenome (GOLD analysis project Ga0307517, IMG submission 194515) | Populus trichocarpa ectomycorrhiza microbial communities from riparian zone in the Pacific Northwest, United States - 23_EM | ecosystem: Host-associated > Plants > Roots > Unclassified | place...
GAAAATTTGCTCACAAAGTTGTTGAATCCTCCCTTCAAACCGAAGAACAGGTCGGGGTGAGTCGATTGGGTCACGTAGGTAGCTGTCCCGTTGGGTAGAACCAAGTTGAAGCCGACGATGGTGTCGAGGGCGAGACCATGTTGGTTAGTCTTGTAGGAGTACCCTATTGATGGTCTGTTAGCGTACAGAGCGACGGAGAACCTCCAGGAACCGACCTCCGCCGAGCAGGAGGCCACCCACGCCGACCTGTCACGTAACAGGGTTGAGAATACTCCGACGGAGGGAATCGTGGCACCCACTCACCCCACCCACGCGCCCACCAAGAACGCTGACACTGTGGTCTTGGAGTCGTTGATATACAGCACGCCAGGTCAGGCCAGTCCCGATTACGACAGTGCCAGATACCGGATCATACGTCACTTGGGAGAACTTTCCGGTGTAGATATGGATTCCCTTCGTCGAAGAGAACCCGAGATTCGAAGAGTGACCACCGCTCTTCACCTGAAACACCAGGTGTTAGATATAGTGCCACAAGAAAGTTGCGGCCACTCACAGCGAATGGAGTTTTCGCAATGTCAATCACTTTAAGCTGGTTATCAAGGGGTAGCACGTCCTAGTGAAGGCGGCGAAGGATGGTGAGTGAAACAAACGCACGATTTTGCCCACATCCTCTGGGGTACCAGGTTCCACCACGCACGCAGGACTCTCTTGACTAGATGCGAAATAGTGGTACGCTCCTTTGGTGTACGAGGGGTCGCCTGTCCACCCATGAGCTCTAACCTCACCACTACAATAGCTCCTCGTGGTTGTACTCACCTGAATAGTAGACATTGGACGAGTTGGATATTGCGGCTTCGACCGCCTTGCAGGCCTGGCGGTATTCGTCACCAATGGTGGAGAACGCTAGTCCAGCAAGTGCCGAAATTGTCAGGAGGCGGCTGAGCATCGTCGGGTCTCTTGCTGAAGAGTGGGGGTGTCGGAGGGTGACAAGCAGATCCCCTAACGAAATCTCCGAGAGCTTTTATACCGCATCGACAGGGAGAGCTAACGGCAGTGAGTTGGTTCCGTTGTCACTAGGAGACGCTCTCGGGGCATCTCCGTTCAATTTTGAACATGGAGCGACGGGATCGCAAGTTCGATGAACAAAGATCTGCGTGTCAACTCCAGCGGGAAGCGTCCCTTCTGGTGATATGATGACTGAGATGGGAGTTGTACGTGTCTGGGAAGTCGGCGTTTGTGCGCTTGGAACCTGACAGCCGCCTTCCAAGGACTGGAATCACTTCCACATTTGGCAGTCGGAGTGAAGCATTTGGAATGGCGGTTTTTTCCTTTCGAAACGCTCCACAGGTACCGTGGCTGTTTTTTTTTACCAGAGTACCCAAGGTACCGCAACGCGTGTGTCCCTCCAGAACACCGGTGCGCATCCGCAAACCGAGGATTTCAATGGAAGCGCAGATGTTGTGGAGTTGCTCCGAAGATCCTCGGACGTCCTCGGTTCTTCGAGCTTCGCGTAGAAAGAGATGGGGGTTGCCCAGGAAAGTTGCACGAGTCCAGGGTAACTCAAACGTTCCACGGCATTGCAGAGTACAGGAGAACATAAAACACAATTGTGCATCTGGTACTCGCCCGACATCGCCCGTGTAACTCTTCTCCGGACATCTGGAGACATGGTATAACCCCGGGGCACGCCACCCATCTGTGGTGGCCGCAAGTGCATCGGGGAACCACCACCGTAGAATTGATCCGGAGGAACCTGCTGTTGGGAAGCCACCTACCATCCCAGGGTGATGTTGCGACATTGGGAGACTGTATCTGCTCGTGCATTGGTCCAAGTTGCTGCTGGTAGGCGTGGGGACGTTGTAATTGCATGTCCTGGGGGTGTGGCTTTTGAGGCGTGTAGTACACCAGTCCAGGACGGTCCGATTGTTCACCACCCCTGTCAGACGTCTTGGGTTGTGATATAAACCGGACCCCTTATCTACCATGAACCTGTTTTGGCACCCATGAGTGAGAGAAACGGCGGGGACGGTGAGGAACCTACATTTCCGTTCCAATGTGCAAACGCGGTTGTCGGATCGACCGTCTGCACCTTGGCCTTCTCTCGTTTTTTCACAGACCCAATTCTCTTCGCAAGCTTCGGGCCGACCTCCTTCGAGTTGAACTCTGGGACTGCAAACCTGATATCCCGGACAGCGCCATTATCGAGGTGGCGGGAGCCACGACGTGATCGGGTCTGGAAGCGGATTCCTTGTTTCTTTTTTTATTCACGTGGCGATTGAAGAACAACGCCTTGTCAGTAAGGGCACACGGCCGCTTCCTGAGACACCCGGAGGAAATGCATTTGCGCACTGACCACCTAGATGGCACTTTGTGGGGCTCCGCGCTCGGGTGAGGTGACGACCTCACCGCCTGTGTCTGCGACGCACGGGCACAATAACCACTAAAACCCCTTTCTTTCCGATGACAAAGCCCCAGTCGATTCGGCAGAGACGTGAGCAGAGGACGACTGTGTGAAGCAATGCAAAGGGAAGCTCAAGATAGGAAGAAGTACCTTCACTCCCCACGCGTTCGGGTTCATACCAATTGTGTTGTGGGGATCGGCAACCGCCGCAGGAATTCCCACACTCCCAAAGAGTCCGCATTTTTCCACGCTCATCGAATATCACCGGTCTGCCGTGTATCACACATGCTTTGGAAATGCATATTATTAGGAAGTGTAGAGTTACATAAAGTACCCGCACTCCGGGGCAAACCACATCAAACAGTAGAAACCTCGGGGATATCTCGGGCAGAGGAAATTCGTGTCAGTGGATGCCGCTGGAAGGAACCAACACATAACCGCTGGGGCCTAACTAGAACTTGAATCCGCCTGACAATCCCATGACGTTGTTGGGGTCAATCTTAGCCTTGAGTACTCGCAACCTTGGTAAATTCTCCCCATATATATCGACGAGAGGAGTTTCGGCATTCACATAGTTCCCGTACAACGCCGGAGGGTCATCGATGAGCAATCCCTCTGCCCTGGCAACAGTAGCAAGACGGTTAACAGATTCCTCCACTGCTGCAACGAATACATCGTCGTAGAGAGGGTCTTCCCAACTGAACCAAACGAGGAGTGGGTTGGGAGCCTTGCCTGGTTGACGAGCAGCCGGGGGAGGGAAGGCTGACGGGGAGTTTGCGTGGGAGAGGTAGCTTTGAAGAAAGGGTTCAACGACGTAAGAGACGAAGCCTCCACCCTTGGGAATTAACTTGGCGGTCCAGTACTGCGAGAGGGAGAAGGGTTGAGTCCGATTCAGATATATGGGAAGAACGCCCTGACTTTGAGCTCATTCTCGACTGCTTCCAGCAGGGTCTCACTGAAGTGGCTAACGCCGAGCATGTGGAACGAACCACTGTAGGAGGGGGTAAGTACATGGAGCAAGGATTACTGAAACGACCTCACCGAAGACCATCGGTACCAGCAATCAAGATCGCGTCAGCGTATGAGCGAGTCCTCAGGTCGCTCGAAAGAGATGGAATATTTGTGAAGTTGTCAAAGATACCAGGTGGCGGAGTTGGACCGTCGTAAAAGATCCCCTGGCTGATAGTCTGGTTTTCTGCATAGCTGATGTACCAGGGAAGGATTGCAGCCTTTGGATCCTGAGCATAGACAGAGAAATCTGCAACAGCGGTGCGGACTTGATCGAAACTGAGGGAGGGGTACGTAATTTCTCCGCCCTAGAATGGGAGTTAACACTTCGCCGATGGACAGTGACAAAGCGGACCGTCCATACCCATACTTCGGTTTGGGGGAATGCAGTCATCGTGAAATCTGTCACAATCCCCTAGAACGCGGCGAGTTGAGAAAAATGGCGGCGGCGTTGGAAAATTTGCTCACAAAGTTGTTAAACCCTCCCTTCAAACCGAAGAACAAGTCGGGGTGAGTCGATTTGGTCACGTAGGCAACTGTCCCGTTGGGCAAAACCAAGTTGAAGCCGACGATGGTGTCGATGGCGGGGCCATGTTGATTAGTCTTGTAGGAGTACCCTATTGGTAATTGGTCAGTGTACAAAGTGGCGGAGAACCTCCAGGAACCGACCTCCGCCGAGCAGGAAGCCACCCACGCCGACCTGTTATGCGATGGGGTTGAGAATACTCCAACTGAGGGTATCGCGGCACCCACTCACCATGGTTACGCGCCCACCAACAACGCTGACGGGGTGGTCTTGGAGTCGTTGATACACGGTATCCCAGGTCAGGCCAGTCCCGATTACGGCAGTGCCAGATACCGGATCATACGTCACTTGAGAGAACTTGCCGGTGTAGATATGAATTCCCTTCGTCGAAGAGAACCCGGGAATCGTAGCGTGACCACCGCTCTTCACCTGAAACACCGGGGAGTGGTGCTAGGTATTTGGCTATGGTTCCACCAGAAAGCTGCGGTCACTTACAGCAAATGGGGTTTTCGTGGTGCCAATCACTTTAAGCTGGTATCAAGGGGTAATGTATCTTAGCGAGAGTGGCGAAGAATGACGGATGACACCGAGTGAAAAGAACGCACGATTTTGCCTACGTCCTCTGGGGTGCCAGGTTCCACCACACACGCGGGACTTTCTTGACTAGATGCGAGAAAGTGGTACTCTCCTTTGGTGTACGAGGGACCACCTGTTCACCCATGAGCTCCGGCCTTGCTACCGCAATGGTTCCTCGTGGGCGTACTCACCCGGATAGTAGACCTCTGACGCGTTGGATATTGCGACTTCGACCGCCTTGCAGGCCTGGTGGTATTCGTCGCCGATGGTGAAGAACGCTAGTCTAGTAAGTGCCGGAATCGTCAGGAGGCGGCTGAGCATCGTCGGGTCTCTTGCTGAAGAGTGGGGGTGAAAGAGTTTGGGTGTCGGAGGGAGACAATCAGACCACCCAACGAAATCTCCGAGAGGTTTTATACCACATCGACAGATTTGTGTATCAGCAGCCGTGTTTTGGAAAACGGCAGAGAGTCCGTTCCGTTGCCACTATGTAGCTCCTTTGAAACACGGAGCGACGGGATTGCAAGATCGATTTACAAAGGTCTCGGGGCTCGTGTCGGCGTGTCAATACCAGCGGAACCCTTCCGTTTTGATGATGTGGTGACTGAGATGGGAGTTGTATGTGTGAGAAAGACGGGATATCAGTGATGAAAAATTGCATGGAACCCGACAGTCCGTTCCTAAAAAAAGACCTGACAGTCAGCGCGAAGCCCTTGGAATGGCGGTGTTATTTTCTTCGGGGCTCCTCCAAGCGCTTTGAAGTGTACCGAAATGGTCGGAACCACAACCAGTTTTTTTTTTGCCGGCTGGTTATGGCATACGGATACACACGCAAATGGAATTCCCACACTCCCAAATGAGTCCGCGTTTTTCTGAGCTCGTCGAACACCACCGGTCTGGTGTGTATCATACTTGCTTCGGGAATACATGTTGCTAGGAGGCGAAGAATTACATGCAGAAATCTCGGTGATGTCTCGGGTAGAAGAAATTCATATCATCGAACAGTGGAAGGAGTCAACATACAACGACTAAGCCTGTCGAGGCATGTCAATTAGAAATTAAATCCGCCTGACAAGCCCATGACGTTGTTGGGGTCAATCTTAGCCTTGAGTGCTCGCAAATTTGGCAGATTTTCCCCGTATATATCGACAAGAGGAGTTTTGGCGTTCACGTAGTTCCCGTACAACGCCGGAGGGTTATCGATGAGCAATCCCTCTGCCCTAGCAACAGCAGCAAGATGATTAACAGATTCCTCTGCCGCTGCAACGAACTTGTCGTCGTAGAGAGGGTCTTCCCAACCACACCAAATGAGGAGTGGGTTGGGAGCCTTGCCTGGTTGGCGAGCGGCCGGGGAAGGGAAAGCCGATGGGGAGTTTGCGTGGGAGAGGTCGCTCTGAAGGAAGGGTTCAACGACATAGGAGACAAAGCCTCCGCCCTTGGGAATTAACTTGGCGGTCCAGTACTACGAGAGGGAGAAGGATTGAGTCTGATTCAGAAATAGCAGAAGAACGCACTGACCGTGAGCTCATCCTCGACTGCTTCCAACAGGGTCCTACTGAAGTGGCTAACGCCAAGCATGTGGACGGAACCACTACAGAAGAAGGTTAGCAGAGGGACCAAGCAACGAGTTCTGAAAGGGCTTCACCGAGGACCAGCGCCACTATCAGGCAAGATCACGTCGGCGTATGGGCGAGTCTTGAGGTCGCTCGAAAGAGATGGAATATTTGTGAGGTTTTCAAAGATACCAGGTGGTGGAGTTGGACCGTCATAAAAGATCACCTGGGTGATAGTCTGGTTTTCTCCAAAGCTGATGTACCGAGAAAAAATTGCAGCCTTTGGGTCCTGGACATAGACCGAGAAATCTGCAATAGCAGCACGGACTCCATCGAAATTGAGGGAGGAATATGTGATCAATCCACCCTAGAATAGGAGTTAATACTTCGTCGATGGGCAACGACAAAATGGATCATCCGTACCCATACTTCGGTCTGCGGGAATGCGGTCATCGTGAAATCCGTCACAATCCCCTGGAATGAGACAAGCTGAACAAAATGGCGGTGGGGTTGGAAAAAGTACTCACAAAGTTGTTGAATCCTCCCTTCAAACCGAAGAACAGGTCGGGGTGAGTCGGTTGGGTCACATAGGTAACTGTCCCGTTGGGCAAAACCAAGTTGAAGCCGACGATGGTGTCGATGGCAAGACCGTATTCGTTGGTCTTGTAGGAATACCCTATTAGCGATCGGTCAGCGTACGGAGCGGCGGAGAACCTCCAGGAACCGACCTCCACCGAGCAGGAGGCCACCCACGCCGACATGTTACGCAACAGGGTTGAGAATACTCCAACCGAGGGAGTCGCGGCACCCACTCACTCCATTGACGCGCCCACCAAGAACGCTGACACTGTGGTCTTGGAGCCGTTGATATACAGTACCCCAGGTCAGGCCAGTCCCGATTACGACAGTGCCAGATACCGTATCGTATGTCACTTGGGATAACCTGCCGGTATAGATGTGAATTCCCTTCGTCGAAGAGAATCCGGGATTCGTAGCGTGGCCACCGCTCATCACCTGAAACACCGGAGAGTGGTGTTGGATATTTGACTACGGTGCCACCAGAAAGCTGCGGTCACTTACAGCGAATGGGGTTTTCGTATTATCAATCACTTTGAGCTTGTTATCAAGGGGTACTGTGTCTTAGCGAGGGCAGCGAAGGATGCCGGATGACACCGAGTAAAATGAACGCACGATTTTGCCCACATCTTCTGGGGTGCCAGGTTCCACCACACACGCGGGACTTTCTTGACTAGATGCGAGAAAGTGGTACTCTCCTTTGGTGTACGAGGGGCCGCCTGTTCAGTCATGAGCTCCAGCCTTACCACCACAATAGTTGTTCGTGGTCGTGCTCACCCGGATAGTAGACCTCGGACGCGTTGGATATTGCGACTTCGACCGCCTTGCAGGCCTGGCGGTATTCGTCGCCGATGGTGAGGAGCGTTAGACCAGTAAGTGCCGGAATCGTCAGGAGGCGGCTGAGCATCGTCGGGTCTCTTGCTGAAGAATGGGGGTGAAAGAGTTTGGGTGTCGGAGGGAGACAACCAGACCACCCAACAAAACCTCCGAGAGGTTTTATACCACATCGACATATCTGTACATCAGCAGCCATGTTTTGGAAAACGGTAGGGCCGGGTAGAGATGACGACAGGAGTCCGTTTCGTTGCCACTATGAGACGCTCATGGGGCATCTCTTTTGAAACACGGAACAACGGGATCGCAAGATTAATGTACAAGGTCTCGGGGCTCGTACCGGCGTGCCAATGTCAGCGGAACCCTTCCGTTTTGATGATGTGACTGAGATGGGAGTTGTACGTGTGAGAAAGACGGGACATCAGTGATGAAAAATTGCATGGAACCCGACAGTCCGTTTCTAAAAAAGACCTGACAGTCAGCGAGAAGCCCTTGGAATGGCGGGTTGTTTTTTTCGGGGCTCTTCCAAGTGTTTCGAAGTGTACCGAAATGGTCGGAACCACAACCAGCTTTTTTTTTGCCGGCTGGTTATGGCATGCGGACACACACGTAAATGGGATGCTATGAAAAGGTCAATACATTCAATTATACTGCATATTCTTAGCATACTGTACACAAGGTCGTCACCCCATTCACGACGACTATTATCCGCGACGAGACAATGTAGGTACTGCTCGGTGAGTGGGTGAGGATCTGGCCATGATGTGTAATGAGAGAACGCACCAATAGAACTTTCACCCCACAAAGGAGCGCTGTGATAACCATCAGTCGAACGCACATGAAATGCGTGAAGGAAAGGGGAAGGGGGAGCAGAGCAGGAGGATGCAGGAACCGCTCAACCGGACCAAACAGAGTCCCGTATGATCGCACCCCTTGACGATGCGATCCTGCTGGGGAACGCGCCGAAAAGCAAGTGCGTATGTCAGAAACAGTATGTCGCGGGGGCGTACACCGATTACCTTCGTGGTCGAAGTTAAAACTGTTGGATTATGGATTGACATATTGTCGAGGTTAGAGGTACCCCAGTTGAAGAGGAACGAAATGGGACGAACCGGCATCCCTGGTTCCGCTGCGTGCCAACACCTGGGGGCGGAGAGTTAAAGGGAGACGAGTGGCCTGAAACTACGATATCTGGATCAGAACAGGTCGAGTGTTGTTTCCGATCTTCACCAAGATGGCGGGCTAAATAACGCATGTCAGAATTGGGCGCGGGGAAAGTCGGGGTGGGTTCAAGACGTTGCTGTTGCAACCTGGACTGCTGCAACTCCTGGTTGACTCCCACCCCTCTCATCGAAGCTAGGAGGTGCTTTTGATAGGCCAAGTAATTGACCACGACAGAAGGGGCAGACAGGAACAAGGTACGTTTCTCTCGCGCATCTCATGCAGGCCTGTATACAACACCAGTAGAATCGAGTTGAGATGCCAACGAAGAACAAGGTGGCATGACGAGAGTGTTTTGCTAGAGTACGTGCTAAGTCAAAACAAAACATCGACCGCAACGTGCGTGTCCCTCCAGAACGCCGGCAGTGCGGGAGACGAAGCTTTAGGAGTACGCATCGGTGCGTTTCCGCAAATCGAGCACCGTTTCAACGGATTGGTCCAAGTTGCTGTTGGTAGGCGTGGGGATACTGTAAGCGCATGTCCAGTAGAGGATGTGGCATTTGAGGCGTGTGGGGCACCAGTCCTGGATGTTCCGGTTGTTCACCACCCCGTTAGACGACTCGGGTCTTCCTGGTCAAGGGCGTCGGGCTGTGATATAAACCGGACCCCGTATCTACCATGAACCTGTTTGGGCACCCATGAGTGAGAGAAACGGCGGGGACGGTGAGGAACGTGCATTTGCGTTCCAATATCCCACTGGGGTCCGCGATCAGCGCAAGCGGCAATCAACATGGAACTCTACTCTGATGCACTTTCCTAAACGTTTGGTCGGTATACCAGGGGAGAACCAGGGGGGAAGCCTTACGATGACGAGTGCAAACGTGATCGTCGAGCCGGCCTTGGTCTTCAATTGCTCCCGCAAGCTCCGGGCTAACCTTCGAGTTGAACGTTGACAACGTTGAACCTTGGGACCCTGAACCTGATATCCTGGCTTGGTCTGGAGGGCGCCATGGTCGAGGTGGCGGAAGCCAGGACGGGATCGGGTAACAAGCGTTACCGGGCCGCCTCCAGTGACCACACGCCCTCCTCTAGGGTGCCGTGGGGAATGCCCGACTTATTAACCGGCCTGTTATTAACTCGTTAGGAAGTTGGGGGTCCGGATGGCCTGTTAATAACATTTGCTTATCCAACTACCCCGGCCGCCCACGTCGCACCGACCCACAGCGGGGGAGCATGTGTATGAGTAGCGACGTAATTTCAGAATAGCCCGCAGCCAATGGGAACCAATCTTGATGATGATGTTGATCTCGCTGAGTTGCCACTCCTCAACATGCTTTCTGACGGGCAACTGGCACCAAGTCTGGAGCATGTTAGGGCTTCTACGACCACTGCAATGCATACGGAAACAACGAACCTTGAACCAACCGAGGACGATTGGAATTTTTTATTATATTGGAGTTGTACAATGCATTTCTAACCATTTCTAACATTGTTAACAATGCCGTAGCTGTTATAACCTGCATATGTACATAATGTTAAGATACCTGTTATTAACCGGTTAGAATGTTTGTTAACAATGGGCCGTTTCA
>Ga0307517_10015276_pt1 | contig 10221 bp, 3 predicted proteins | sample 23_EM_MG_FD_194515 | JGI IMG/M metagenome (GOLD analysis project Ga0307517, IMG submission 194515) | Populus trichocarpa ectomycorrhiza microbial communities from riparian zone in the Pacific Northwest, United States - 23_EM | ecosystem: Host-associated > Plants > Roots > Unclassified | place...
TTTTTATTAAAAAAAACAATTGATTTTTTTGTTGATACCTTTGTTATGTTTGTTTTAAAATAATTTTTAAAATTTAAGTTTTAATTTTATGATTTGTTTGGTTTATCTGGTCTATTTTAAATTTTGGATTGTTTTTTTTAATTATATTGGATGTATTTAATTTTTTTAAAGGTTAATATAATTCATCTATGTTTTTTTATATTTTATATAGATTAAATATTTATTTTTTATAATATTTTTAATATGTGCAATCTTGTATAATATGTTTTTTCTTTTATTTTATTCAATAAATTTTAATTATGCGTGTTTCTATTTTTTTATAAATTGATTTTAATAAGCAAATTTATTAAACACAACCGCATAAATAACCTGTGTTGCAATATTAAATATTTTGATCTATATTTGTCTTTCAATTTCTCCAATTATATTTTTATTTATTGTTAATTACTTTTTTTTTGTTTATTTATACAAATGTTTGTGATTTATTTAATTGGATACATGCTAAGTTTTTTTATTTACATTTATGATTTTTTATGTAAAAACCAGCGCTGAAAAATTCTACAGGTTCATTTTTTTTATCATGTATTGGTATTTTCAATTTGATTCTTATTCTTATGATTTTTTATTTTTTTTCTTAATCATTTTATAAGATTTTTATTTTTTTTAATTTCACCCTTCAACTCAAGTTAGTAATGCATTTTTTTTTTATTTTTATCCCCATTCTTTTTTTTTCTTTTGTTAATATTTTTGTTCTTTTCAATTTAACTCTCAAAGTAAAAATTTGTTGTTACCTTTTAATTTATTTTTTTATTTTTATTTTTTTGTGTAATGTTTTTTTTGTCCTTCAACATTTTGTTTTCTAGGGATTAAGTTTCATGTTTTTTTATGTATAATGTGTCTAGTTTGATGACTTAAGTCACGAGTTTGAAAAATAATAGGGGTTGATTTTTTTTTGTTTTACTTTCTTTTTTGAAATTGTTGTTTAGCATTGGTTTTTTTTAAAAAAAAATGGTTGTGGTTTTCTTCAATTAATTTTTTTTTCTATCGAATTATTCCGATCTCTTGACTTAGAACACAAGCTTGTCAGGTTAATTCAGACTAACTCACCCTTTAATGTTCAGATTATATGTCTATTGTGCTGGCTCAAGTTAGCCTGCACCGATTTTGTATCCCCTTTTTTTTTTTTTACAATATTCATTCTTTCATATTTAATTAGCTAAAAATTAAATAATATCATCTTGCTTTCAAATAAAAGTTTTTTGCACATGTTAATATATATATATATATATATATATATATACAATTTAGTTAGTAAAGACTATAATTTAAATTATTGATTTTAAAATTGTCACTTCTAAATATTTTACTTAAAAAAATAATATAAAACTGCAACTAAACACATGTACTAGTCAATTCTGTTTGTTTTTGCGTTCTAAAATCATTTATAAAATAAATTAATTCTTTTTAATTTTTTATTTAAAATAAATATTTTTTGATATTTTCAGATAATTTTAATATATTAATATCAAAAATAATTTTTAAAAAATATTATTTTAATATATTTTTAAATAAATAATATTTTAAAAAACAATTACATAGACGGCATCCAAGATCACCTTCACCTATCAGGCTATCACTGCTCATCATCTATCGGAAATTAAATGCCACACTGCTCTTAATGTCACATGTATCTGTCAACGTAGCTCTGCACTCTTATCTGTGAAAGAAGTACGGTCATATTTCACTCTGAACAGCACCAAAATTATCTGTGTGGTATTGGAGTAGTGTTGTGCAGAATGAGGAAAAGATTAAGCTGCATTTTGAAAAGACACAATTACATGAGAATCCGGAAAACAAAACCCCTAAAAAATCTAGGGGTTAGTTGAGCAATTAGTATAGAAAAAAAAAGGTGAAATAACATAAGAATAAAAAATTTAGTGAAATAATATATTTTTAAATATAACATGATATCAATTTAATCCACTCTTTTCTCCCACAGGAGAGGTGAATTAGTTAACAAGGAAATGAGGGAGATGATATCAAAGTTAGAAGAGATATGTTGCTAAAGCAGAAGGATGACCTTGGTCTAGAGATCATCCAAGGAAAATCACTTCTTGTATCTGTACCAAAAGCTTCTTCGCCTGAGGATTCTGATTTTTACCGGCTCCTTTGAAGGTTTTGGGGGGAGGGGAGTTGTGACAGCACGCCATGAAATTGTCAGTAAGTGCGGTGGCCTCCCTTTAGCTGCAAGAACACTTGATGCTCTATTGTGTTCTAACACAAATGCTCAAGAATGGGAGGAGATACGGAACAACAGCATGCGGGATTTGCCGAATGTCGAAGTTCTTCCAGCTTTATGAATTCAAAAGGGAAGAAATAATCCTTTTATGGATGGTAGAAAGTTGTAGACATTAATAAAGTAGACATGCCATATACTTCCTAAGCATGAAATGTTAAGTTACTGTGTTTCTGAAACACAATATTTATTATATATCATGTTTTAAAAGTGCAATGAAATGAAATGCATGTTATTTCATAAAAAAATAATTTCAAATAGTTGCCGAAATTTTTTCACTAGTGTGCTAGTTTTTATTCTTTTAAAAAAAATCCAAAATCTAACTGAATTTTATAAATCAAGCCGAAGGCAGCTTTGTCATAGCTATCATACTTGTAGAACTAGGTACTGGTTGTTGAACAGCAAAATTACTTCGGTTCCTGATAATTACTTTTGCCCAAATTTCAGGATTGAGTCAGTTTTTCAGTCACAGGAACCTACTGTCATATGCCAGGGTGTTTTGTGATTGACCAACCTGACCTCTTGATGATTTTGCTCAGAAAATATTTCTTTGCTGACCAACTTTACCAAACCTACATTGAATTGGCTTGAGTTTAGTCAATGCTGGGTGGATAGGAAATTGCCAGCCGTTTATGTCACCACGGTGCATTACATGGTTTTGAAATATTAATTTCTGCTGTTTTCATATATATATTTCAGACCATCTCCTTGGTCCCACTCCATCATGTTGCTATTGTTGTTCAAGTATTTCACATGATACAGAGCATAATTAATTATGCTCTGTATAATGTTGACTCTGGCAGGAATAGGTAATGCCACGATGTGCATTGCTGCATTCCGTGTATACAAGTCGCCAGAAGAACACCCCAAGAATCTCTGACAGTTTCAAAGCCTGCATGTCAATATATCTTTCTGAAAGTAAAATCTCTGTTTTTCAGTTGTTGGAAGAGACAACTTTCCTTCATAATGCTATAAACTGGTTTCTAGTTCAAGTTCTGATAATATACATACATTAATTAACAAATATAAGGGAAGTAGCAAACCACTATCCAGTGTTAATTGTGGTTATTTACCTTTTTTTTATAAAGGAAATTGGCTGTAAACCCTTACAGTTCATGGCAGAGGTGGATTCTCACAAGAGCTAGAAGTCGGATGTGTTTTCTTTGGCTTGTGGACTGGTGGGAAGGAGTGAGTCTTACAGTCAAAATGCCAGCATACCTTGAGCCGTGTTTACGATGACAGAAAACAACCATTATCTCTGGTGAGTTCAGCAATCAGGGGATTTACTTGGACCTTTCTAGTTGATTAGCATATATTTTTTTTCAAAAACGGAAGATGGTACACTGCAAGCTTTCTATTTTCATTGTGTCGTTTGAGTTGTTAAGTGTAACAAAAGAGTTTTTCCCATTTTTAAATATAACTCTGAACCAATCCATCGACGGCACCTGGAGACCTGAATCACCATTGCCAAGGTCTACCAGGTTTTTAAGTACATAATTGCTTTTTGACTGATGAGCTGCTGATGCATCCTTTCTGACCGTATGAGTCTGAAACCCCAGAAAAGGAAGATTCATGGTGTGGCTTGTTTCAACTTGGAATTATGGCATTTTGACTTGATTGAAGATTATAAGCACATAGAGCTCGTTAATGATGCGTGATTGTTGTATCCCTGTTGTTTTGTAGAAAATTTTGGCTGATTTTCTTTGTCAGTTTTCTCCTGGCTTTTCCTTTCCCCTCTCGAGCTAATGAAGATTGAAGTGGTTGGTTAGTAATTTCTTTGACCTTTCCTTGACTCTGTCTACTATTTGTTATTTTAGGTGCACTGCATAGCACACAGTCATCCTAATATCTTCATCGTCATAGGGTAGCTTAATTATGTCAATCAAGATTTAACCTCCCCTTTGTTGAATGTTGATGTAGGGCCAGTAAAGCACTTGCAGTTTAGCATTAATAAAATAGAGCTCTCAAAGCAATCCTTAATTTTTCTTTCTTAGGATGTGTTTAGTACGTACAAAGTTGACGGAGGGGAACAGTTACTTGTGCAGCCATTGCTCTTGTTTTGGTCCATTTTTAGGCACTCTTGTAATCTCTTGCTCTGTATATAGGTGAATACTTCACGATAAATAACCACTTGTTAGCTTTTAAAACAACCGAAGGAAAAACAAAACAGAACAAAATCCTAAGCAAAAGAGAGCCCAGAGTGCAGAGAACTGGAGCTTGGAAACCTAAAGAGCTCCTTGCCTCATAGTTGTACTTGGGTGCAATACTAAGAATGCTCCCTTATTTCTTACAATGTATTCACAGCAAAGGTGAAAATAGAGGTTACATTAACAATGGAAATTAAGGGAGTATTATGTATTAGCAGACGCCAGGGATTGGATCAGATGTTTAATTATAGAGATACTACAGCTAGGGCTAGATGGGTTAAGGTGGGAAAGATTGTTTGCAAGACAAATCAGGGTATTCATGCCGCCTTTATGTACTGTTCCAAGAACACTTGTCTTGTCGCGCGGTCACTTTATCATTGCAGCTATTCACGATGTCAGGCTTAAGTATCTAATTTGTTGCTGAGTTTATAGAATCTCTCCTAGTTTCATTTTCAGGCTTAAGAACTAAGCAAATACTAGAATCAATGAAAATTTAGTTGATACATAAACTTTCAACTAAAAGAAAAAAGAAAAAAAGAGAATCATTGATAGTTTATTTTGCTAGTTGGCATACATAAATTTAACATGATAATTATAACAAATACTACCAAGCAAAATTCATTAGATCTTGTTACTAACATACTTAATTCAGCGAAGAAAAGAGAAAAACAAAAGGAAGGCTATAGAGAGACGGCTATAAAGAGAGTTTCTAATCTGCACTATATATACTTTGCTAGTGTTTGTGTAAGAGAAGTAGGGTGTTGGAGAAGCGATCCAAATGAGGGAATTTCTTTTGAAGTTCAGACATTAAGGCCAGGTTTTCTTGGTGGAGAAGACTAGCTTTCTTCCTCAGCTTCTCGTTCTCTTCAACAATACTTTGGTTCTCTAAATACAGCTTCAAGTTCTTTAGCTCCATGTTCTTCTCCTCCCATTCCTCATATCCTGACCTCCTGCTTTACAAAAAGAGAGAAAACAAAAGGAAAATATTAAAGGAAATTTAGCCCATAAAACATGTAAGAACCATACAGCGAAAGAAAAATCAAAACACTTTTAACAATTAAGGTTGTGTTATAAGGAGATGCTGTGTTTCTGCTTGCTAGTTAAGACATATATACCTGCAGGTGAGCCCAATAACCTGAACCTTACATTTCTTTGATCTTTGCCTTCTCTTTGAAGGGTGGAAAGGAGAAGGGATCCTGTCTACTCCGTTAGTGCACATTTTCCTTTAGCTCTCAAAGAGGATATAAGATCAGTTGCTATTGGAAATTAAGATGAAAGAATGCGAATTGAGAAAAGAGGGTGGATGCCTGTTCCTATATATATAGAGGAGGATTTGTGTCATGGCAGTGTGCATGATTATCCGGGGCGTATGGTGAGCTGCTGGTGGGAATGCATTTGATAGAGGGATAGATTTAATCTTCTACAGCAATGATGTCGTATTGGACTCATGATTGCAAAGGGAAGCAAACCCCTTGTATCGATGATGAATATTGAGGCAGGTAAAAGAGAAAAGCCTAAGATCATGGAAGGTTCTATCATCTATGCTTCTCTTTGATAACCTCCTGCATGCTTAGCCTTAAGGAGGAATAAAATAAAAAAAATTTAGAGAACCAATAAAGCGCGAGTATTATGCATGCTAACGTTATTGATTTGAAAAAACCAGCGTCATTACTGTTTGCTAACTATAGTTTATGTTTGAACGGTCCGTCTGAGATGCCACTTCATAGTCATGTCAGCAAGCATCCATGGATGATTAGGTTGATTACAAGTGGCTTCTCTTGGCATCACCTTGTCTTATGGCCCCATTTCAAGCTGAAAGCAATGAAGAGATTGTAGTTGCTCATCTCTCTCTCTTAGACTTTTGGAGGTGTGGACCATATTATAAGGGGATGTTGGCATCTTCATTTCGACCCTGTCCTTACTCCACTTTTATGTATCTCATTATTCTTAGTTTGAACACAAATATCTAAGAGTCAAACGTTGCATTGAGGGCCTGGAAACCCCGTCGTCTCCTTCATGTTTATTCTCTTCGTACAAATGATGCATGGCCGAAAAAGAAAATGAAAATAAATGGGGATAAATATGCTGCTGTTGTCCATGATAAGATATCGTGTGCTTATGTACATGCATTCCTTCTTCCTCCTTGTAAATCTCCAGCTCTCGAAACTCTTCTCGAACTACATGTATTGCTGATAATTATATTTAGCACAAGGATCGTTCATATGGAGTGAATTTGCTGTTGTCTTTGTTCAAAAACTATGGAGCGAGGCTTAGGAGGCCGCTGGTTTTTGCGCTATTAAATAATTTTCACTTAACAACCGCTGGAATATTATTTTCACTTGTATTCCAACTACTTCCATGTCTTTTGCCTTGTCCACTAAATAATTATGGCTGCAATGATATTAAATTGTTAATGCAGGTAGATAATTAGCCTGACATGTGCAATTGCAACAGCTATAGAAGAAGATCCACTAATTAATCAGTGAATCTTACCTGCACATTAATATGGTAAAAAAAAATCAATGATAATTGCTTGGTTTGGTATGACATGCGTAATCCTCATGCTATAATTGTTTCAGTTAGAGAATAGATTAATTAATTAATTAATTTTTTAAAATTGTCTAGCATTTATAGTTTTTTTTTTTTAAATAACCTTTATACTCATAATTTAATGCATAATGGTGGGTTACTCCTTGAGTGCTTCAGTAATTTTTCCAAAACGGGGGAAAAAATTATTTGTCTAATCTTGCGTAGTACCCAATAGAAAGTGGAGTTGGATAGTTATAACTTTAATTAGTTGATAAATTATCTGACCTTATATATATATTAATGTACCGATCGAGTGATTTTTAGAAGAAGTGCTACTCATTAATTTGGGATCAACCACAAGAAGCAAAGTGATCTTAGAATCAAAACCAATCTTTAAGGAACTCAAATGGCAGGTCGACCAATTAATCAGGGATAAGTATATATAAGAATTTTATTGCTCGTGCAAGAGAAATTATTATGTATAATTAAATCATGAAACATTATATTATAGTATAAATTCTAAAAGAGGAAACACGCACCTCACAAAATAATATTCATTTCAATAGTTTTCTTCTTTCTAATTTTATACTTTAATATATATTTAGTTTATTAGATATTAATCTTCATAATTTATTGTGGTTAGCTCAGTTTCATAATTCGCGTCACGAGTATAGTGAATTAACTTAATTGAATAGGGTTTTTTTGTATTTTTTTAATTGTTATTATTTTTTCAATTTCATCCTTCAATATTAGATTAATTGGGAATTAGACTTTATGATTTATTTTGATTTGCTTTCTATGAGGTAATCTTGGTCTCATGACTCGAGTCGTGGGTTTGACGAGTTAATCTAGTTGACTCGATTTTTTTGTTTTTTTTAGTTGATATTTTTTTTTTAATTTCATCTTTTAACATTGGGTTGATTATGAATTAGACTTCATGATAATTTTGGCTTACTTTCTTTGAGGTTATCCTGGTCTTATAACTCAAGTCATGTTTTTTTCAGGTAAACCCGAGTCTTTTATTGAATCATGTATTTAGATTGATTTGTTTTTTCATTTTTAACATTTAACAATAGGTTTATTGAAAATTAAAATTCATAATTTATTTTGATTTATTTTTTATTGGATTATCACAATATCATGATCTTGTTCATGGATTTAATATATTAATCTAGGTTGATTCAAATCATTAGCAATTCTTAAATATTTTTTTTATATATTCAAAAAAAAAATCAACTCATAACGCAAGTCAGCAATTTAGTAATTACTAATCATCATGGTAGTGTGAGTGCAGAGAGTGAGACTTTAACACGAAAAATAAATGAAGGCAAAACATACGCGGATGTAATGCTTGATAGTAGAGGCACATTGGAACCCTAATCATGCCGTATTTGAATGGAAGGAAGGTAGGAAGAGCCATTAATCGAAGAGAGCATGACTAGAACCACACCCACAGGACTCTTCACTTATTTCTTCCTTTACTACCTCTACTACTAAAACATACACTCAAGGTTAGATATATATATATATATATATATGGGCGCGCGCGGGCGCCATAGTCAACAATGAAATAAATGGAATTCTCCCCTTCTTCTCCTCCCTCTTCAAGTGCCCTAAAACCTTGTAAACACGTACACCATCTATGACGTTGGGTCTCACATGCATCAATTATGATGGCTCCACAATTTCTCATTAAAATGTCTAATCCATCCATCATCTCCTCTATGTGCTCTGCAATCGATTGCTATATTGGTGTGTGGATTTGTCATCAACCTCACTGCCCCCACATATATATATATCGTGCACAGCCAATTTGATACTGGAGATTATAGGTGTTTTGTTTTTCAACCTGTACATTATGATCGACATGTATACTCAAGGATGTGTGTGTGTGAAAGCTAGCTAGGAAATTAACCACAATATTTCATTTTTTCTGTGGTTTTTCTCCTTTTGTTTTTGATGAAAATAAGAGGTTGTTCTCCACAGGAAGCTGCATGATTATAATAACCATATGGCAACCAAAAATGAAAAGACTGGCAGCTTAATTACTCTATGGAAATTGGGAGTTGGGGTCATGATGGCTTTGCTTGCGTGACCTTTATTAGCCTCCTGCTCAAGGGTCAGTAGCTATAGAGTTGGCAAAAATTGATAGATGGTAGCGGTGGAAAGTTTAGTAGCTAGGCCAGATTGGGGCTCACACCACAAGTAACAATTGCAATTATATTTGCACATTCAATTAAAAAACAAAAAAAACTCGATTGTTTCTTTCACACTTCGAACGGTATAAATGTGAAACAAGCCGTTCACATTCAATCTGAGATGTGACTTGGGATATAATATTTTATTTTATATAAAATATTTTTAATTCATAAAATCTCACAACATTTTACAAACAAAAACACACTCTTAATATAATTTATCTTATTCTAATCATCGTATTATCACCACCGTAACCATGACATTTGTGTCCATCATCATCATTTCTCCTAAGCATAACCGGCGTATTGTTTACATATGTTGTAAGAAAATTTATGTGTAAATATTTTGCATGTTTATATAAAACAAGCATCCTCTAATTCAGGGGAAAAAACTACATAAAGTTAGCAACATAAGATCTTCAAAGTTCATAAAATAACCTTAAACTATTCCGACTCAATCAATTTGAGATCCTAGAAGAGGAACGAATCGGTTTTCTTTTTTCTTTCTTTCCTAAGCAATATGTTCCAAAGCAGTCTGCAACTCGGCCCTCTCCCTATCTGCTCCACCCTTCTTTGAAGCCCACCAGGCCCAGCTTAAATTAGGTGTCCCTGCTTTAGTTCATCCAGCCCATTAGACAGAAGGTTAGATGGAGAAAGTTTATCTAAGGCCACGTTTGTTTCCCGAGAAGTAATTTTTGAAAAATCACTTTCCAAACTTTCATGTGTTTGTTTGCCATTAGAAAAGTTGGTCAATGAAAAACACTTTCCGGTCAACGGAAAACACTTTCCAGTCAAAGAAAAATTTGGTTTGGTTTCCAGAAAAAGTGTTTTTCTTTTTAGCTGTGTTTGTTTTCCGGAAAGTGGTTTCCGGGAAATCACTTTCCAAACTTTCCTGTGTTTGTTTGCCATTAGAAAAGTTGATCAACGGAAAACACTTTCCAGTCAAAGGAAAATTTGACTTGATTTTCAGGAAAGTGTTTTTCTGAAAAATTTGGGCAGAAAACACTTTCCGGAAGTTGTAAAAAATTTAGAAATATCATTATTTACTGAT
>Ga0307517_10015277_pt1 | contig 10220 bp, 5 predicted proteins | sample 23_EM_MG_FD_194515 | JGI IMG/M metagenome (GOLD analysis project Ga0307517, IMG submission 194515) | Populus trichocarpa ectomycorrhiza microbial communities from riparian zone in the Pacific Northwest, United States - 23_EM | ecosystem: Host-associated > Plants > Roots > Unclassified | place...
GTTAACTTTTCATGGTGGTCCTGTGCCTCATGGCTCCTAGCTAGTTGGGTTCGGGAGGGGACCCTTCTCGGACATCATCTGTCTTCCTGCTGCTTCTTTTGGAGGCTTCTACATCACTTTTCCAGGCAGTTGCAGCAAAACAGGGAATATTACGTTGACTTCAGTGGACCCCACATCATGCTCATATTTTTTTTCCAACAGATAAAATGATGGGCCTTTGCCTAATAATTGCACTGTTATCCATTGATGTAAAGGTGAAACCACTCCCTGCTACTTTCGGCTTCCCTCGCCTCCGGACCGTCAAGGGTAGTTCGATAATATATTATTCGCATATTGTAAGGATTTTTTTTAAAAATAGCATATATTGGTAAAAAGTTATGAGATTAAAAGTATATGAAAAATATTACCGTTTAAAGACAACTGTATTTTAAAATATTATTTTTATATATAATTATTATTTTAAATAACGGTCAAGTCCTATAATATGTTTTTCTATGAAATCCTAAATTAATTGAAATAGTAGCTGTTTAGTGAATGTTTCAAAATATTTTTTTTATAAATTAATTAATTTCAATAAAATTTCAATTAAGTTTTTTTTATAAAGATTCAGTGATAAAAAATAAAATTCAAGATTTAATAAAAAAATGATGTGACAAGAAAAAAAATAAAAAAAAATCACCGGAACAAACTAGTACTCTTCTTTCCATGCCCATTATTTTAGTAAATGGAGGTGAATATTTTATAGGGCGGGTATAATTGCTTTATTCTGTCTTGCAATGCACATGAACAGTTGTTTCAATTAAAAAAAGAAAAGTATAAGTCAACTATAACCAAGGGTCTCTTGTAAAATGATTTTAATTTAATATTTTTCTATTTTTATACAATTTTATTATTTTATTATTTTAATCATGTTTAGGATACAAATAAAAAAAAATTATAGGTATGGATATAAATTCTATGAATGTTTTTATTTATTTATTTAATATTAGTAGCAATTATAAAAAGTAAAAATATAATATAAATCATATCATTAAACATCTCTTAATATTTTATTTTGATCACCTGTATTTAGTAATATAGTTAAGAACTCTTGAAAAAACCCTGAAGAATTAACAAAATTAGATATTGATTTTTTTTTGTTGTTGTTAGTATTAGTAGCGACTTGAAGAAGAGATTACAAAAAAAAAAAATGAATATTTTGTCTCAAAGAGTCAAAGATAATATAAGATGACAACCAATAAAAATATATTATAAGAAAAATTAATCCAATTTAATAATCTAATAAATTCTGATGTAATCTTATTATTATTATTTTAGATTTTAATTGGTGGCCTTGGGTGATTTAATAAACTTATTTTATATTATTTAAGGTTTTACGCGATGCATAAATGAATATAAAATAAAAAATGGGATTAAACACTTTTTTATAAATTATCTATTATTTTTCAGTCTCTTTCTTAATTAAAGACTGGATGGATATAACTACTAATAATTAGTTTTTTTTTTCTAGAAAAGGAAAAGTTAATTAAACTACGCATACTAACAATTAGCTTCATGTGAAAAAGAAATAAAAAAAGGTATTAAAATTCTTATTTTAGTTATAAAACTAATAAAATTGAATTCATTGGCAAAGAAAAACAAAGTTCGACTCGTTATAATTATGAAAAAAATTGATCATCAAATGTTACTGTAATCAGTTCTTCTCTGTTCTTCATTTTTTGTTGCAGTTAAAAGAGGCTCGGCGAGGAACTTTCGCAGGAAGGAGGTGGTGATGCTATTTGAGCTACAATCCGACTGATCTCACTGGCTGTTCCTTCTAATGATTAAAAAAAAAAAAAACGTTTCAAATTATAACAACATGACAAAGATAATAATAATATATATTGGTCCCTTGAACCGACGAGAAAGTAGCTACCAACCATAGCTATAATTAAATCTGGCATAATAAATTCATTCAAAAAGTTCATGATTATCCGAGTTATATTTTATTCTAAATCAAAAATAGATATCGGCCCAGTAAATTAATCTAGTCCAAACTTTTATCAAGTCAATATTAAAGAATTTGTTACAAAAAAATAGAATGATACAATGTCCTTTTAATAAAAAATATATTTTATTCAGATTAACTTAATCATCCAATACCAAAATATTTAATGATGCAGACAAAAGCTATCTATAAAATATAGAAGACTTGATTAGCAAAAAGGTTGCATATATAAATCTTTAATTCATAATTTTATTTTTTGAAAAACAAGTTCAACAGTAGTCTCCCTCCTTATAGGTTTACAAGACCTTTAGATCCTGTTTGTTTTTACATTTTAAAAATATTTTTGAAATAATTTGAATTTTTTCTATTTTTTTCTTTACTTCAAATTAATATTTTTTAGTGTTTTTAAATTATTTTGATGTGCTGATTTTAAAAATAATTTTTAAAAAATAAAAAATATATTATTTTGATATATTTTTAAGTAAAAACACTTTGAAAAGCAATAGCAACCGCTACCACACTCTCAAACAGACTTTATCCAAAAGTACGAAGAAAATTAATACAAAATCTGAACAAGGACAATAAATCTAAAAAAAAACTAGTAAAAATAACAAAAGTGTTCCAAACAATAATTTTTAGATCTATCTATTCAATAAGCAACGAAATACCTTATTACAAGAAAACTCCTTGTAAAATTATCAAAAAATCTGCCAAGTAATTCATATAATCTATATACGGGGGGAAAATCCCCATCCAGTTATGTCACATGCTCACTTGAACACTCAAAAGCTTCAATTCTACAATCATGGCTGCATCATTTAGCCCGTCTATGGAAATTGAAAAGGACTTCTTCTTTTTGTGCCAGTTGCCAAATAACACGAGATAGTATGAAGAACTTCATCGAATCTCGAAGAAGAGTTTTGTCAAGAATTAGTATAAAGACAACGAAAAGTCTTGTTCTTACATGCACAGTGATTGCTACAGGCTAGCAACCAAAGCATTTATTTTCCTCGTCAGTTTTACGCGCGGTACTGGTTTACATTAATATATAGTTACTAAGAAACTGATAATTATTACAGCTGATTCCTACAAGAAATGAAATGAGAGAAAAATCCACACTCGGATCCACCAACACTGTTTTCTAAACCTACCCCAGAATATTATTTTTACTTCTGATACATTTAAATATCAATTTCTCTCTTCTCCGTTTGTCTTGTTCCCCGTGATTATCGACAATGTTGTAAATAAAAGTATTCATAAGTTGAAAAACAACATTACAGGTGGAAATTAGCAAACAAGATTCTTTTCTTACAATTTTTTTGATTAACATGATTATTAAGATCAACTTCTACTTATTTTAACTAATCTCATACATTTTAAAATTAATAATTATATAAATTTTTAATAATCATAAAATTTATAAGACTCAAACTGATAATATAAACAAAAAATTCTAGTTGTGATACTGTATCCAATCACTTATATCACATATTGGCAAGGAACACAAATGATAAATCACAGATACGCATGTTCACTAACTGGCCAAACAAGTGTAACTCACATGGCACGACATGATTGGTGTGACAAGGGGAAAAAAAGAAAAATATATCATAAATTAATCTCCCAGGCACCATGACTGGACCACTTCCCTTTAATTATTGTTAAAAAAAATGGAATAAATCTCATTTGCATTAAATTTGGGAAATTAATCGGGGGGGCAACTATTACATAATTGTATAGACTTCATATTCTGATCTGGGGGCATTTTTGACTTTGTGGCGAGCTCTTTGCAAGTATAAAACTCCCCCATCACTCTACAGCTACAGAGCAGGTGGATTAAGGCAATCTTCTTAATTTTTTTAGTGCATGTTTTGGAAGTAACGAAAAGAAATACCATGGAAAGTAACCCATGCTTGCTTCTCGTTGTCCTTCTCGTTGTTTCTTGTTCTGTAGTTCAAAGCGAAGCGGCTGGCAAGAGGCAAAGCGAAGCACTTGGCCATCTCTACAAGGCCAAGTACTCGAAGGGAAATCTTAGCGTTGACAATAGTCTTTTTCAAGCAATTCAACATGTAGATACATCCAGGTTTCATGCTCAAGAGGGATTAAAAGAGAAGGATAGAATAGAGAGCTTGCCGGGGCAGCCAAAAGTAGAGTTCTCGCAGTATGGAGGCTATGTTACCGTTGATAAATCTACTGGACGAGCACTCTATTATTACTTTGCCGAGGCTCAACATTCTAATAAAGAGTCTTTGCCTCTTCTTCTCTGGCTCAATGGAGGTACTCCCTCTTCTCTCATCCTTCGGCGTTTTCTTTCATGCTCTCTGTTTTTTTTTTTTGTTTTTTTTACTTCCGATATTTCAACATTATCACTTTGCCAAAACTAATGGAAAATGCTCCCTTCATGTTAAAGAGGATTAGATGGTATATTAAAATTAATTGATTGCTGAGTTCCTTTAATTAGCACCCTCATTTTCTGTTTGGATCTTGGATATATAGGATCTTCTACTTTTTGTGTGTTCTTTCTTAATTTTTCTTGTTCGTTCACTGTTAATTATCAGAGAAGCAGAATATATGGAAATATCCCATAAAGTTCTCAAGTCTCCGCTCTCAAATCTTTTCATCATTGTTTGCTACCTTTTCCTCCTTTTCTCTCTCACATGCCATGTGATTTTGCTTCTTGCTAATATCGCCACAGTCTTGCATGACAGTATAAATACAAAACCGCCGGGATAAATTAAATAATCCTGATCAGAAAGCTAGTTTATTTATTTGGTTGTCCAATACCTTGTTTTCTTAATTAGGTGTAACTAATAATCAGAAAGAGATTCTCTTTTAGCGCAGTGAGCCCTCACCGCAATGGGCCCTGGAACTTAGAAAAAAAAGAAGAAGAAAACATGAAATCAACAACCCCACATGGTCAGCTGGCACATGATGGCTTCTCAATCCCATAATTCACTCCCATGAGGATTTCTCGCCGTTCATTATGTAACCCTCTTAATGCTATAGACTAATGATTTACAAGTAATCATTCTCTCACACTAAATGCTCAGGATCGATATAATATGTTTGTCAAGTTGAAAATCCACCGAGCACCCACTCAAGAAGAACACTACTAATATGAAAAAGGGGATTGGATTTAGTGGCTGATGGCACATATCCCTCCTTGATCACATCATTTATAACTTGACTAACGTGTAATTTGTCCAAAAATATCATATAAAAAGACTAATTATTTGCACTCTCTACTCTACAGAAGACCTCAATGTGCTTAGTGACGGTATATATATTTGCTTGAATTTTTTTAATATAGAATGCTTCCCTCTTTCTCTTCTCGTCACTAGAGCAAATAACGCTTAAGTTCACTCGCATTAGCCACAAAATAATCATCTTGGCAATCTTGATGAAGAATTACTTCAATATTTATAAACCCTGTACCGTGAATCTTGCCACCTCATCTGCGAGGCCATTTGCCAGCTTTATAGCAAAAAACCAAAATTGACGCTTTGCATATTTATAATCTCTAACTAATTGCGTTTTGCGTGTTAATAATCGTTTATTAGGTAGGATATTGGATTTAATAATTCCCACCCCTATTTTTTAGTATGTATGAAAATTAAACCAAATGGGATTAAAACTTTAAAATGGAGAGAGTATCATATTTTTACATTTTTTAAAACAAAAAACAAAAACGTATATAAATATTCCTAGACAAATAAAAAGTATTTTGCATTTGATCAGTTCCCTAAAGCTTTGAACTCCATTGCCTCATCTCCCGTGGCCGCTGGAGAAAACCCAAAGAGAGAAGATGCTGACCCTTTCTGATGGGCACAAAACTAATACATGCTTTCTTGCTCTCTATGTGTGTTCATATATATACATGATGTATGCTTGTAAGTTAAAGAGAGAGAGTTTGATATCAAAAGGCTTATTTGCCTAACAGCATAGGTTTATTATTATTATGGTGGTGGTGGTGGTGTGTTCTAACACAAGATTGATTTCTTTATTGTAGGCCCTGGTTGTTCATCTTTGTCATATGGTGCAATGCAAGAACTTGGACCATTTCGAGTATATAGTGATGGCCAAGCACTTTATAAAAATAGACACTCATGGAATTATGGTATAAATCTTTAACTTTTATAAATGGTTGTTAATTTATTATTAACATCTAATGTTATGTGTACAAAGTGATAAAAAAATGGTTTTCTTTTTCAGCTGCAAATGTTTTGTTTCTTGAATCTCCTGCGGGAGTAGGGTTTTCATACTCAAACACGACATCAGATTACAAGAAAAGTGGAGATAAAATGACTGCTGAAGATAATTATGTGTTCTTAGTGAATTGGCTAGAGAGGTTTCCTGAATACAAAGATAGAGATTTCTACATATCAGGTGAAAGCTATGCCGGGCATTATGTGCCTCAGCTTGCACACACTATTCTTTACCATAACAACAAGGCTAAGAAGACCATTGTCAATCTCAAAGGAATTCTAGTACGTATATTCTCTCTCAATCCACCTGTAATCATATTTAAGGAATTAAATTTTAAATTTAGACTAAATCACCATTCAAAACCATCCTTTTTCCTCTGGCTAGATTTCCTCAGGAGGTCAGGTTTGGAAAATATTTGCCAACTTGCAAACAGCTTGCATTTCCTTTAAATAATTACAATACTTGACTTGCACATGAAAGCATCATTGCATTACTATAAATTCATTTAATATCAACGAAATTACTAATAGAATAATTTTATTGGTAATTTACGGTTATTATAATTACTGATAGAATCTTTTTTGTCTGTAATTCAGATGGTATATATTGATAGAATACTTCAATCAATATATACCATAAAATTAAAGATGAAATATTCGAAATATAAAAAAAGAAGAAAGAATATTTCAATTGGATTTACGCAAAACTTGGTAGATGTGGACCGGTCGGGGTGTCCTTCGGTCCCAAAGGGGGAAAAGCAGCCCACATTCCATTATTTGTGGTAGAAGTAGATTGTTCGCTAGAATCATTTATCATTATAATGTAAGAGATTGAAAAAAAGAGAGGAAAATCTCAAGTACTGACTTGAAAAAACAACTAACATGAGTCTTACTAGTGCAAATTATTGGCTTACATAACAGTAATGTTGCATTCTCTTGTGGAAATTGCAGATTGGGAATGCAGTGATCAATGACGAAACTGATAGTATAGGGATGTATAGCTATTTCGGAAACCATGCTCTAATCTCAGATGAGATGGTTCAGAAAATACTAAAATCTTGCGATTTCTCACCCAATGCGACATCCCAGTCTGATGAGTGCAATCAAGCAGCTGAAGCAGCAGGCAAGGATACTAGTTATATCAATATATACAACATCTATGGTCCATTGTGCCTTCGTGAGGGTACCACAGCAAAGCCTAAGAAACCTTCTGTAAGTAATTAAAACATTTGTTTTATAAAACTCATAAACTATACAAAATATCCATCCAATTAAATATTTGCCTGACTATAAATCTTGTGCCGCAGCTGGTGGATTTTGATCCATGTTCTGATTATTATGTGTATGCTTATCTTAATCGACCTGATGTCCAAGAAGCCATGCACGCCAATGTCACCAAACTCACTCATGATTGGGAACCTTGTAGTGATATCATACCAAGTTGGTCAGATAGCCCTTCAACAATTATTCCGCTACTGCAAGAATTCATGGCAAACGGCCTTCGAGTGTGGCTATTTAGGTAAAGTAATAATGAGCTTAATTGGATATATATAATCATCATGATTATTCTCAACATTCTCTCATTATATCACATATGTTAGTGGGTTCTTAATTAATTTTTAGTATAATATTGTCTTGCACTTTGTTGAGTGGGGTCCTAATTAACTTGATAATAGCTAGCAAGCCTCATATGCTTCAGTGACACTTCGTACGTAAATGTTGTTAATTTACAAAAGGTAAATAAGATTAATTATCATAATTGTAGCCAATGCCACTTCCAACATCTCTAATTATGTTTGCTTCTTCTTCTTCTTCTTCTTCTTCTATGATCATAAAGAGATATGAAGTGATCGTATGATCTATTCTAATGATAAATCTTCATTAATTGCATGTAATTTCAGTGGTGATACAGACGGAAGGGTGCCATTTACTTCAACTCAATATTCTATAAATAAGATGAAACTTCAAGTTAAAACCGAATGGCATCCTTGGTACGTCAAAGGGGAGGTAAGTTTTTTTTTTTCACCACTCAAATGTTTTCTTTATTTCTTCTCCCAATTTAGCATAGGAAAACAGAAATCCAAACCAGTCCTAAAAATAGGAATTTATATTATTAATGTTTGTAATTATAATCCCGAGATAAATGATACATCTTGTGATATTAATTAGTCGCAACTCACAAGAAAAAAAAATTCATAAAAAAATAAAACGTTCATCTTGTGCGAACAACAATAGAAATTTCATGCCACAAAAAAAGAAAAAGAAGGAATTCTATCCCCATTTATATTTCTAATCTCGAGCCAAATGGTCTATATATATATATCATCATGTGATAATCTTGCGTATCAAGATATATAATTAATTAATCAGCATTCAATAGTTCTACGAAATTGTAGAAAAAATATGAAATAATTTTGCTTTTTTTTTTTGTAGGTGGGAGGATACACACAAGTGTATAAAGGAGATTTAACATTCGCCACCGTGAGAGGGGCAGGGCATCAAGTGCCAAGCTATCAGCCATTGAGAGCACTTTCATTAGTCAAGCACTTCCTTGATGGCACGCCTCTTCCAGATACTACGAGATATTAAATCCATTTCTTTGTAATTTCATTCAAACAATCATTTCTTATATATATATATATATATATATATATATATATATATAAGAAATACTATTCCATAAGGCTAATTAGAAAAAAGGGAAGTTTATTTCTTTCTGTATCTATTAATTTTATTTTGAAAATACTTTCTTTCAATTTAAATAAAAATATAGTAAATTTTAAAGTCTTACTAAAACAAATTAACAAGTATCTCTAGCATTTTTGCTCTATGGATAATCTCCAAATAGGTCTCTAATAAAAGTAATGTTACACAGCATGAATATGGAAGTGTATGTTTTTGAGGTTTGCTTTTGAAAATATTTTTTACAAAAAATATTAAATTAACTTATTAAAAAATATTAAATTAACTTATTTTAGTAATGTGCATGATTCTTCGCAATGAAAAATGTCTAAAATATCTTACATCACAATATTAATCCTTACTATATACAAAAACTGAACTCTTAAAAAATATCTGATTGACTATTATATATTCTTAATATATGTGTATGTATGTATGTATCGTATTTCTATTATTAATATGTAATTAAATTCAACCCATCCCTAATTAAGAAAAACAAAACCAACATTGAAAGAAATTATTGAAACCTAAAAAATTGATTGAACTTGTTTTTATTTATATTTAAATTATTAACCATATAAAATCTCAAATAACATAGAATAAGTTTCTTAAATTACTCCTAATTTAGGAAGTACATTATTAACACTTTATTTTGCCAATGAAAACTCTAAAAATACTTGAAAAGAAGCTTTAAAAATATTCAATATATAATATTAGACGACCCCCCCGTTTGCCTCAGCATACAACACGTCATCTGGTTTTTTTTTTTAGATTCATAATTTGTTTTTTATAAAGTTATTATGGTTTCATGATCTAGATAATATATTTAACTGATTAATCCAGATCAATTTAATTTATCAGTGTTTTAATAATTAAAAAAGGTCTCGTCTCATAATATACATGAGATTTTTTATTTATATTTTTTTGTGCTAGAAAACTTGTTTACAAGGTCTAGATTTTTTATTATATAAAAAAAACTAATTATATTCGCAACATAATACATACCAATGATCTCGTGAATACTATATATATTTGGTGTGCCAGATTTCTTTTGAACTACGTAATTAGTCTTGGATTTGAGAAATTAAAAGGAAATGTTTTCTGCCACTGTATATTTAGAAAGTAATTATGATTTGTATTCGATGAATTAGGGGTGATCATTTTCGATTTGGTTCAGTTTTCATATGAAAAAATTAACCAAACCGAAATTATTATTTTTTAAAATTTAAAACCAAAACCAAACCGAAACCGATTCAAACCGACCGGTTTCGGTTTGGTTTTGTTGTTAAAAAGTCGGTAAAATCAAGAATCAAATCCCCTTTTTAGTGATTTCATGGTTCAAAATG
>Ga0307517_10015278_pt1 | contig 10219 bp, 10 predicted proteins | sample 23_EM_MG_FD_194515 | JGI IMG/M metagenome (GOLD analysis project Ga0307517, IMG submission 194515) | Populus trichocarpa ectomycorrhiza microbial communities from riparian zone in the Pacific Northwest, United States - 23_EM | ecosystem: Host-associated > Plants > Roots > Unclassified | place...
ACGAAAAGACAAAAGCTCGAGGAACAAAGGATACGAAACGCTACAGCACAAGAAATCAATGAAAATATAAGCACCAACAAACTTCGTTACTCACCAAAGTTACAACGAACGAATCAATCAAATAGATACAGCGAGTAAGGCAAGCACGATGGTTGTAACGAAGCAATCAATTAGATACCACAAGCAAGACGAGCAGATGGCACGAACGCACCAAGTTGTTATGACGTTTATGTGTGGCTGCGAGAAACTATACAGAATTACTAATAAACACACACCATCACGAGAAAAGTGGATTATGTAAAGTGAAATCCGCGCATGGACCACTCGACGAAGAGGAAGCGTTCCGGGAAAAATGGCCTTTTTTAACACACAGAACGGTAGAAAAGGACATGGCAAACACTTGTAAAAAAATTTAAAACATTTCATCGAAATCTCAAGACGCTGCTGCTCGTCTTTTCCAGAAATTTTTGTATAGATGGGAAAATTTTTGTGAGGCACAACACCCTCTCTTCTCCGTTACTTACGTAACTCCGAGAGTCGGGGATGAAAAGGCCATTCGAAACGCGCCCCTGACTTGGGCTCTGGAGAGGATGGACCGTAAGATAATTTCTTATATGATTTCAAGTCACGATGCCATCTGCTCAGAATGTGGAAGTGAGGTCCCGTCCTTGCCATTCTAATGCATCGGATTCAAGCTTTTTGTATTGTTTTGGAACTATTGGGGGGCCCAAGGGGAGCCGACGACGGGTGACTAGAATAAGTGACTCGCTGTGCCTAAATGTGACATCAGCACAGTTATAAAAGTTACCCGCTTTTTCCATGCAATCCCACCATGTTCCTCAACAGACTCCACCGTGCTCTTTCTTCCTTCAACCACGTCACCCACCGCTGGGCTGCCATACCTCTGCGTGACCCGCATCACCCAATCACCCAGACGCCTTCTTCTCGCGCCATCGGCAAGCAGAGCCTGTCCCTCACGTCTTGGAATATCCAGGCCTCCCAGTCAGGGCCTGTCGCACGCTCCAAGCTCATCTTGGATCACATCTTGAAGGGACCCAAGTCTTCCGACATTATTCATCTGCAAGAAGTCGCTTCCAGCGTCCGACAATCTCTCCTCGACAATCCCAGAGTACGTTCTGGGTTTCTGACGACCGACGCTGAGGACGCCACGTCTTTCAAGCGCCTACCTGCGACCATGACATTGCTCTCCACCAAGCATTTTGGCTCTCCGTTGCTCGACGAGGAGGGCGAGGGAAGGGGGAAGCTGATGCTCGACAGCGTCTTCCGCATGGAGCTGCCTAGCAGGTACAGGAGAGATGTGCTCTGCGTGGATATCGCCGCTCCAGCTGCGTCTGGCGCAGTATTCCGTCTCCTCAATGTGCATCTCGAGCCCCTCGAGTTTTATTTCCGGCGTACCCTACAGGTGCAGGCACTGGCTGGCCTCCTGCGCGAGCCGGGATGCAGGGGCGGGATCATCGCAGGCGACTTCAACGCAATTTCCCCCAAGGATCATAAGCTCGTCGACGAACACGAGCTGCTCGATGCCTGGGTCGCGCTACACGTGAGTATGGGGTCTTAGACAAGATCGTAATGTCGGGCTTGGAGCCCGACGAGATCGAAGTCCTCCAGCCTGGTCTCAATGAATTCAATAGGCCTTGGAGCGACCACTGCGGGCTGCGCTGCACCTTCACCATCTAATACTCCTGTTACTTTCTGGATTACCACCATGTCTAAACCTCTCATTCACACCGCTCTCAAGCTGCTCTTCACGATCTGGCTCAAAGTCGTTGGCCCTCAAGCGGCTGCCACAACCCAAGTCTCCGTCAATGGCGGCCTGTACATTCGGCCCAGGGAGATCCGCTACACGATAGTCAGTATCATTTATTTTTCTTGCGTTACAGAGTCCGGTTACTCACAGCTTGACATCAGGGCATCGATGTTGTCGTTGGATCAGGGAAACGTGCTGGATCAGATTAGATTAGATTACGGATCACAGTCCGATCCCTTCCCACATTTCGCTTGCAATATGCTTGATGCTCCGAAGTGCGATGCACTAGTCATTTTCTTGTCTTGTCAGAGCACACTGTGATGTGGCCACGCTGTCTATTGATCCGGTCTATCAACCTTTCCTATCATCCTTCGGATACCATAGTATAATCCGCCTTTTCCCCCGTTGCAGTTCTTGCCAATTTGAACAACCACCTGCAATGCTATCCAACTTTTTCGGGGTGTTCGATCATTCCATATGTGCACTGGAACTAACGTGGAATCACGCACCCACATTTCTGCTGGCCTACCCTGAGCGAGATGAGTGTTTGTCATCGTCAAAAGTCCTCTTTCTTTATATTCCAAACCATACCTCTGTTTCTCGAGGAAAAAGCCGCCAAACTGTTATCTTTGCTATTCTCGCTGCTAATACGTGCTGTTCTACCCATCACATTTGGGTTAGCAAGGACATCGAAATGGATACAGGCGAGTCGGCTTTTCGATGAGCGTGGTGAGCTTTGATTTGGTTAAACTAGACTCTCCTGCGCAATATTTTATCACTTTCCTTGCAACTTCCTGTTCACATAACCCGAGCACTGAGCAGGAACCGAACCGAGAGGCGTATCTTTTAGCATTTTGAATAACCAACCACTCGAGGCGTATATATCGAGAAAAAGCACGTACTTGAAGTAAACACTGCAAGTTGTATGCCTTTTGAAACAACAAACCCGTCATGGAATGGTGTGATTCCGATGTCGCTCCCCGATCACGGTGCGAACGCGAAAAGAACGGAGGCAGAACGTCGATAGTCAACATGGCATCTGTTCAAATGAGAATAAATACAGCACAACTTGAACACCGGAAAATCGCCGGTCGTGGCGCCTGAAAACCATGGATATACACATCGGTTATTGTGTAATCGAAAATGTCGAGGCGTTAATCTTCCTTTCAGGATTTTCATTTCATCCAGATGTTGGAAGGATTATAAGGGCGAGAATAGCAGTGCTCGGCGTCGAGAGCGACGGCACGACGAATACAAAGGTTCATGAATATCTGAGACGGTAATCGGGGTCTGAGCATTGCCGATGCGCGGCACAGGGTTACATCAGTCGCGAAATAGGAAAAGTCAACTGAGTAGGGGTGTAGCGTCCACTATCACTTAACCACTGGACACTTATGCTGCAGTGAGAAGGGAATTAGCACAGTACTGAGCACAGCAAACACATGGTATGAATTCCGGAACTACATGTGTTTCTTGTACGTCATCGGACACTTTTTTTTTTTTTTTTGGCTCGGATGGTCTAGAATGTGCCTCACGTTCGCGTCCCCTGATGCGCTGCTTCCTGTGCAATTGCCATGCGCTTCGATTTCGCCCTACAATTGGAATCAAGTCACGACGGAATAACTACAATCAGATCTTGCAAGATCTTGACTCTGGGTTGGGAACAGGAGAGTTTTGTCCATGAAGTGCCGTCAAGCAGCAATCGTCCATCCTGACGAAGAATCTGACAGGTAACTGGTAACGTCATATCCATCTATCACGTTTGCGCCATCGGACCTTAGTAACACCGAGCTATTTATCTTGTGACTCTGTCTTCCGCACTATTCTCCTTTGAGTCAGTAGCGCTGCCTCACCAGACTGGAAATCCCACAGCTTACCTCCATAAACCGCACTTGACAGCTCATCGCTCCCTCAGAGAGACACTCACATGTCGGTACCCGGATTCTCCGGCTTTGCCTCGTTGCAAACACGCTTTTATGGGTATTTATTTGGGCGTCGCTAGCTGTACCATTTATCTTCGTTCGCACTCTAAGACCACGAGCATCTCTTACTACGCCTTCAACATGGTCCTTGGCTTCCTTAAACAAGTTTTTGCGCCTGGTGAATTTAGTATCACAGTAGGATCAACCGACCTTGACATCTGGCGGGTGGAGAAACCACTCGATCAGCTCGAATATATCGCCGGCGAAGGGGGCCCTAGTTTTCTCAAACATCATGCTTTGGTCATTAGAGGGGGATGGTATCACCTGCTCAAGAACGACGACGGCAGCCTCAGCCTCGATCGGAGGCCATTCCCTAGAGTTGACAAAAATTCTATGATGCATGTGGGGCTCCTAGATGAATCTTTTTCATCGTCGGAGATAGAGGATATTGGTGCGTTGTTCTCGGCGTTGATATGTGCAAACAATAACGGTCTTCTATGGTTATAGCTGTTTGGATACTAGCTTTAATGTCATGGGACTTGGCTTCGCTGCCGAACATTCCAATCGTTTATCGCGATCCCGACGATCCTGTGAAGAGGCCTCTTCCATCGAGGCCCTCTCAAATCCCTCCCACTGGCTATGAGGGAGTGATAGGGTTTAGGAATCAGCTTTTCAGTAGACCTACCAAATACAGCGGTACAGACAACAACTGCCAACTGTTCGTTCGTACCTTGGCGCGCGCGCTACAAGGCTACGACATGTCGAAGTATATAAAGAAGGGTGAGGTGTATTGGTAGAGAATGGGGAGAGAAACATCGGAATGGATCTGGTGGTAGATATGGTAGTTTTCAACGCTTTGTTTCTGTCTGTCCTACTTCCTTAAAGGTTTGCAAGGTGGTGCTTTTTTACGTCGTATTTCTTCAACAACTGCTTTATATTGCTGCATTGTCGTAATTGTTGTAACATGAGCAAAGCATACTTTTGCAAGGGAGGAACCGAATAATTCCTGTGTCCTACCGACACGCTATCACAGATTCAACGCACCGAAATGCGCCTGTGAAGCTGAGGAGAAAAAGAGATCAATCCAAGAGAGAAATATGGACAACCAGACACGGGATTGTATTATACCGACTAGATGGTGTGGTTGACATAGCGGCTCCGCCAGGAAAAGAAAGAGGTATTGATCGCTCAAACCCATCGCGCGTTTCCTGAGAGGTTCAATAAATCCCCAAGAAACGGGATTGGCTCACGCAAATGAGGGGAAAATATCAGACAGGAGCTGTAGAAGACAAAACAACAGTTAAAAACACCTTCGAAATCACATAATTCACCAATCCGGGCAAGAGATATCCCGTTGAAAAAGGACACCTACACCCGAGATCGTAAATACCAGTCAGACGGAGTGGTGGACAGAACCAATCTTCTGAGCCGCCGCCATTCGCTGTCGCTGCTGTTGGCATTGAAAACAAAACCAAAGCCCACGTCTTGGACATCCCGGTTCCTGTCAGTGCCGTACATGTGTCTATGGCCCGTTATCAAAGTTTGTGTGGTTTAAACGCCATCCGCCGGCTGGAGGAGGAGGATTATCATGTCGATTATCGCTGGTAGACAGTGATTGGAGGTAAGTAAACATTCGTTCGCGGGAAGAGAGCTGTGGCCTGCCATAAATAGCCATAAGCAACAACTACGACCTATCAACGCAGAACAGCTTTGACATACACCACCCCCGCTACACTACCAATTCTGTTCATTTCTCGACCGCCGCGGCGCCGCCACATCATCCATCCCAGCCCACTCTCTCCAGCACGGCAACAGGAACCATGCGGTCGTAAAGAACGCCGACTTAGTCATTTTCAGCTTGTTCCTCCTCTTCAAGGCTTCAAACATCGCCGAATGTTGGTCTAAACGACAGCTTTCATAGCAGGGTGGTGGGTGCATTTTTCTGTCCAGCTCTTTCTCATCAGAAGGTCAGTGCATGGATATCCAGAAATTCTAATCCCATTCATGTCTCTTCTCGATGACAAATTCAATTGGCTCTCCTTTTCTCCCCTGGATAAGAACAAATTCTCATAGGTACGATGTTTGTCAATTGTGGTCGCACTCCCTTTTTTTCTCTTTTCTTGTCATGGCATTGCGTGTTCGCTTGTTTTTCGGTTACACATCCAGACGCAGCCCTCACCTTATTCGCACCCTATATGCACGATCGCGATGGATGGATTCTTGCAATGAGCTGGATAACGGACCTTGGTAGACTGGTCTGTGCGGATGCGAGATCGGTGATAGCTGCCACTGCGAAGAGCAAAGACCACTCCGGCTCCGAATCCAAATCCGAAGACACTCACGACTGGTTTGCGTTGATGTTGTGTTGCTGTTAACGATGAATCAGGTTTCTTCGACGCGGACGTCGATAGAGATTAAGAGCAGGTGCAACTCGAAGTCTCCTTGTATGACAACACCGACGAAAAGTACCGCAGCAGTGATTATCTCCAACCCAACCTCAAAACTCAAACTCAAAACCGCGCACATCCCGAAAAATCTATCTCCAAACCCATCTCAACCTCCATCTTCACCGCATCTACACCCGTACTTCCAACCTCTTCCTATGATGGCATTTTCCCCCTCCGAAGTCGAAGGCTTTGGCGGATGGAGATCGGAGGCAAGTGGAAAGTTGTTAGGAAGGGTGATAAGGGCGGGAGCAGTGGATTCGAACTGCCAATAGCTTGGTCGGTGTTGCAGGAGGGTGGTATTGAAGCCCGTGCCTGATGGAATTCAACTCCTCTGCGTCAGGTCGCGGTCGCGATTGCATTCATATCTCCGGCGGCGCCAGCGCAAGGCAGCGCAGGGAGCAGGAGCACGAGGTGGTTTCCTCGACATATTGATCAGATGCCAGAGGGTGGTGGCTATCGGTGTACATGGGTGGGTTCCCCGGTGCGGTGGTTCAGACAAAGTGTGTTTGAGGTAAGCCTTTTTTTCAGTGTTCTTCGACTTGCGATGGCGTGTCTAATTGTAATTCTTCAAGCCCACTGGGACAAGTTTGAAATTCGCCAATATGATAAACAGGCGCTACGCTAATTGGAGGTAGAGGATCAACTTTTCACTGGGGTTCAAACTTCACTCTGACAGCTGAGCGCTGATGCAGATGGGTTTTCTACCCAACTACGTAATGGGTCGCACAAGTAGGATATCTCATCTGCAGAGAAAGTTCTAATAACGCGCACAGCCTGTACCATTTACTTAAGTTGCTCCTTCACATTGTGCCAATCAACCACACAACCACAAGTAGTCACATCTCACATCAGCGAAAACCCTGTGTTCATAGGTGCTGTGATCTACGAATAATGGGCGAGGCGACATCCAACTGTTTCCAACACCATCGTCAATGGGATTGTGTTCCAGAGTCAAACATGCAGAACTATATCTATCGATAACTTCGAGTTCCATATAATTAGTTCATTTACCGTTCCACATAATGCATAACCTAACAGACTTTTGTTGCTGTCTGTCAAAAAGCTAGACGAATGATGGAAAACCCGTCGAATATCACATTCAACATCTTCATGCCATTAGTTGCGCCATCATCCTGAGATCGTACAAGGATTGTTCTGCTCAGGGTTACCACCTTCCTCCACTCAGAAATTTTGGTAACAATATGAGCCAGTTTAAAGATGTGGGGCGGGAAGAGCAGAAGAGCATAGCGGGCATCTATAAGAAAACCACCGATTTCTTGGTAAATCGACTGTCATCGTGGATGGTTGCATTGCGGGGAAATGAACTTAGGGAAGGGCTGGAAGACAGGACAAGCACATAGCGGCAATACCCCCCAGCAATCTTTCGACGCACAGCGGAAATATGTATATTGTCGTTGGCTATCGAAAGAGAGAGGAATCGGACGCGTATCATTGGAGTAGGTAGGTTAAGACGGAGGTACTTGGCGTGAGTGTTGACGGAAGGGTTTGGGTGGATAGGCGGCCACGGAGCGCCACACTCCATGATGTAACCGGAGAACAAAATTCCAGGAGCGCAATGAAGGAAGAACACGATAGGGATGTAATAGAAAAATAACCACAAATATGAAAAATTTACCATGGAATTCAGTATAGCAGTATTATCAACATAAAATAGGCGCAATGAGTGAGACCGGTGGACTCTGAGGTGAAGGCGGTGGCACCGGAAGCAGCGAGATGAAAGATTCGACCGGGGTTGGAAGACCTGGGCGCGACTGAGAGAGTGTGGAAGCATTGTAGGAGCATGATGTCGTCGAGCCTGTGAGTGCTGTTTCCCTACATCATGGTGTTGATTCCACGAGCTTGAGAGTGAACGTGTGGATTCATCCTGCCAAGACGATAAATTAGAGCAAGGAATTGTGAGATTGCATCAATATAATTACGTACTTTGCTCCTTCGTAACCCACACAGTCGAAAACACTGCGGCGACCGGATTATTTTGCCTGGGAGGCAAAATTGACGGCAAGTTGTTAAAATTTTGCCAAAGTCACGCGACCCCACTGTCTGGAACGGCAAAATGTGACTTGGCAAAATTCAAACAACCTGCTGTAACATTTTGTCTCCTCGTCAAAATAGTCCGACCCCGGCAGTGAAAATGAGCTCATCTGAGTTTCGTATACCACGCACAGCCACTGATCCTATGTAATCTAATCTAGGTGCGGAGTTTTCAAAATAGAAACCTATTAAAATAACTATGAAACATTGAACATAACTTCCCCGGAGGGCGTAGGATTGGTCCAACTCATGCTCTCAGACGAGTACTTAATCTCAATAACGATAACGTTTCTGATCTTGTCTTCACACAAGTATATGGAAAATCAACCACATGAAATCCATAATCTTCCCACACAACTTACGGGGTGTAAGTGGACGTCTTCAGATGCGGTAGAAATGGAATCGGAAAGTATCATCCCGCATCGACGAGTCCCTCGGTACTCGACGCACAAGCGACACGGGGAGGAGAGGCTCGGATCGACAACACAGCTAATCTTTCCACAGGTTGAGCATCTCGAGTCCTAAATACAACACAGAACATTAGAACTGCTCAGCCCCACAGGAATAAGATGAATGGGCGTTGTGTAAAAATGTGCGTCGGCGACAGATCTAGTGATAAGATAACAAAAAGGGCAACAGCGATCATGGCGTACTTGGATTTTGATCATAGAAAATCGGCAGAGAATCCCATTGCATCTTAACAAGTGATCATCGTAAGGGATATTTTGGTTCCGCTCCTGGACGACCCAATATTTAGCATACGGCGTTGATGAGAACAAGCCGATGGGAATGAAGACACAGACAGAAAATCAAAAGGTTTCGTTTATGTTGATGTCCATAATTCCCATAACATCTATATTTGGATGGAAAGGGGGATGCATGATGTCGCTATGAACTGGCGTTGATCGTTCGAATGGGTCGATTGGTGAGAGGTCCTAAGGTAAGAGATGAATACTCCATTAAAAAGTCACCACAACTAGTTGTTTAAATCCAATTTGCGAGCGACTAAGTAGTATTAACGGCTAAAGGCGAAGAATGGCGTATAATTTTATAAATAGCGTGTGCGGGAGTGATTTTATTGTTCTGAGCCTTCGTCAGGGCGCCGTTAACGATCGTGCACCCTAATATCGGACTACAGAAACGAGAGTCAAGATTATGGTCACTGCCTGCTCTGGTGTCGTCGTGGTACATCCAATGCTTAACCAATTTCACGATGGTACATAGCTGGGCCCAAAATGGAGAGCGTCTTAGAAAGACCTCCGAAAAGCTTAAATTCGGCAAAGGACAAGCCGAATCTTGTTCTGATATGGGTTGTTTTGGCGGGACAGTAAAGATGATGGAAATTTTGGTTAGTGAGTGCTTGGAGTTAATGGCATGCTGCGATTCGGAGCTCTGATCTCGCGTCGAAGGATGAGTGGTGCATCCGGCGGAATGCTCCCATGATGGGCAGGGAATTTATTCAGTGGGTACCACAACTTGCTTATCAATAACGCTAGTTTGAGGTGTGATTATTGTGGGCAGTTTGCTAGTGATAATTTCGCAGGTGATTCGTGAATAATGCGACCGACGCTTGCGATTAGAATTTAGTACGGACGTATTATTACCCAAATAACCATATCATTTTACGGGGTTTCGATTGCATGGAACTCTATTACGGAGGTCGCACTTTCTCGCAATGTTAAACAAAGCACTGGAAGAAATGGCCACGTGTCTAATCCTCGATTCGAAGCCTGAGGACCTCTGGGACTTGTTTGGGACGTAAACCCATAATTAATTCCTTCGACGGATAAAGGGACTCCCTCTTTTAGTAACGGGACCCACCTATCTAGAATTATAATCGTCGTGACTTTGGGTATCGGATGTTGAAATCGGACCCTCTCCTTCTCAGAAAAGAGTTGAGCATCAATCGAGTGGGAAACTTTAGATTTTATTCGCAAGGTTCGACGGAGGTCGAATGGGAAGATGAGCTGGAAATTTATTTTAAAATGAATTCTTGAACGACAGTGATAGATTTTGAAATAGCGTAAGTT
>Ga0307517_10015279_pt1 | contig 10218 bp, 14 predicted proteins | sample 23_EM_MG_FD_194515 | JGI IMG/M metagenome (GOLD analysis project Ga0307517, IMG submission 194515) | Populus trichocarpa ectomycorrhiza microbial communities from riparian zone in the Pacific Northwest, United States - 23_EM | ecosystem: Host-associated > Plants > Roots > Unclassified | place...
AGGAAAAAGGATCCACAACTTTGGGATCACGTGACTTTACAAAGCTATGATCTGCCTATGTCATGAGTTCTCCCTGCGGGCTCATCTCGGATTACGGTTCAGTTCGGATACGGGGAGCAACGGCCACTGCAACATCCGGATATTGCCGATCCGTGTTAGCCCCATCGTATAGAAACCATCTCTAGCGTCGCGATTGAATGCTCGGAATTCCCCAACCCTTGTAGTTCCTCACCCTCAAATATGGCTTCTTCGTCTGGAAATATTAGCAGCAGCCTTTTATGCAATCAACTTCCGAATCCCTTTACACCGATGGCATTTCTGCCTCCTCATTTAGCATTCCAGGCCAAAACTTCAGAGATGGTAATTGCCTGTTCTCTTGCGGTATGTTTTATATCAATTATATAAGGCAAATGAAATTATGCGCTAACCAGATGTGACTCAGGTTCTAATTTGGGATCTACTGCATACGTTATCTGACGACTACCAGCTTGCATTTAAAAAGCAGTTACGTTGGCCAACGGCCGTGTATTTCATATCTAGGTAAGAGGTGAACAATTGACAACAAAGATGGCTGATCATGGACATGGCCCAAATTTAGGATATCTGCTTTAGTTCACCTTGTTGGAAAAAACGTCCAGCTGAGTAAGTGCACAGATGATCAGATCAACTCCTTCGCGTCTTTCTACATGCCCTCATACAGATTCTCAAATTGACCACTGCAAGTTATCGGAAATGATATTGCAAACCTGCTTCGTCTTCTCCCGTGCATCAATAGCACTCCTGATGTATTTTCGGGTATGCGCGGTGTATGACATGAACAGAATCATTGTTCTCTTCTTCGGATTCACTTGGCTCGGTGTCGTTGTAGGTGCGGCAACCCCATTCGTTGCCCTGGAAGGAACCTACATTGGACCCACGAAGTATTGTATCACCTTGATAAAACACGACTACGTCATTGCGATATCAGTTTTCGGTTTTATAAATGATACTCTAATTTTCCTTGCCATCATGTACAAGCTGGGTATGGCGGACATTCCAAGAAGGCCGAGTTCACAGATTTCTATTGCCTGGAAACCAACCGGTCGTTTACAAACGTTCACAAGAGTTTTTCTTCAAGATAACCAAATCTATTATTCGTGAGTTGAGTCCTACCTACACTCTGAATATTTCTTTCTGACTGGAGTTATATTAGTATCGCTGTAGTATTAAACTTCGCAACAGTCATCACTTTTGTTGTTGCCAATAATCCTCCTCAATCTCCTTTCCGATTTATGATGATCTTCCCAGACACAGTCGTCATGAATATCATGGCATGTCGAGTGTTTAGGAATGTCAAACTTGGTCGCCGTTCCCGGGCCCTCATTACACCCACCCAAATTAACACAGGGAACCTAATACCGCACGATTACATCCCTGGTACGGGTGGGGAGAACGCGTATCACATGGGTGGCACAGTGAGCAGGCCCATGTCGGCGGAGGTTTCTCAGTGGAGGGAATCAGCGAGGCTCCCTATGCCGGACTCCCATAGGAGAGGGATGGAGAAGTCGGACACCCAAGGAGTGGAAGTCACGAAGGTCATTGAGCTCACTAAGAGTTGAAGGGTATGGCGTTCTATTGACATTTGTAGTCACGACAGGAATTCTCACTAATTTATCACGTCGGCATCGACAAATACTTAATTAAGTCGTCCGGATTACAAGAAGTCCAGTATGCAAAAAAAAGCCTATATACGACGTAGTACTCCGCATTTGGTTAAGGTCAGTACCCTCCCTCTCCCTCATCATTTATTCCGAAAAACCTGGTCCGCTACTTTTGGTCGGCGTCTCATGCATTAATTCTCTAAATAAATAAAATGATTATTCTGTATCTATATTTTTTTTTGTTCAATGAGAGAATCAAACGTTTCTCTCCATTATAATTCTACGCGGATGAGTAAATGCCTACAACCCCATAATTCTGATAACTTCTCAATCCAGTATTTGTCGATTCCGACGTGATAAATTGGTGAGAAATACTCGAATTCCTGTCGCGACTACGGATGTCAATAAAACACCATACCCGCCTTCAACTCCGAGTGTGCTCAATGACCCTCGTGATTTCAACTCTTCCCAATTGGGTGCTCGGCTTCTCTATTCCTCCCCTATGGGACTCTGGTATAGGGAGCCTCACCAATTCCTTCCACCGAGAAACCTTCGCCGACATGGGGATGTTCACTGTGCCACCCATGTGATAGTACATGTCTTCTCCACCCATACTAGGGATGTTATCGTGTTGGGTAGGGTTCCCTGTGTCAATTTGGGTGGGCATAATGAGGACTTGGGAATGGCGGCCGAGTTTGACATTTCTAAACACTCGACATGCCATTATATTCAGGACGACCGTGTCTGGATAGATCATTATAAATCGAAAAGGAGATTTGGGAGGATTATTAGCGGCAAAAAAAGTGATGAGTGTTGCCAAGTTTAATACGACAGTAATGCTAATATGACTCTGGTCAGACAGAAACATCAAGAGTGTAAAGCTCGACCCACGAATAGTAGATTTGGCTATCTTGAAGAAAAACTCTTGTGAACGCTTGTAAACGAGTGGTTGGTTTCCAGGCCCTAGAAATCTGTGAACTCAGGCTTCTTCGAATGTCCGCCATACACAGCTTGTACATGATGGCAAGGAAAATTAAAGTATCATTTATGAAACTGAGAACTGATATCGCAAAGATATAGTCGTGTTTTACCAGGGCTGCGCAATACTTTGTGGGTGCAATGTAGGTTCCTTCCAGGGAACCGAATGTGGTCGCTGCACTTGCAACGACACCGAGCCAAGTGAAGCCGAAGAAGAGAACAACGTTTCTGTTCATGCCATACACCGCGCATACCCGAAAACACATCAGGAGTGCTATTGATGCACGGGAGAATACGAAGCAGATTTGCAACATAACTTCCATTAACTTGCAGTGGTCAATTTGAGAATCTGAAGGGGCGCATATAGCAAGACGTGCTGAAATTGAGCTGTGCACTTACTCAACTGGACGTTTTTTCCAACGAGGTAAACTAAAGTAGATATCCTAAATTTAGGCCATGTTTATGATCAGGCGGCTTTATTGTCAGTTGTTCATCTCTTACCTGGATAAGAAATACATGGCGGTTTGCCAGCGGAACCGCTTTTTAAATGCAAGCTGGTAGTCGTCAGATAACGTATGCAGTTGATCCCAAATTAGAACCTGAGCCACCTGGTCAGCGCATAGTTTTATATAATCGATATAGAACATACCGCAAGAGAACAGGCAAATACAAACCCGGAAAATTTGACCTGGAATGCTAAATGAGGAGGGAGAAATGCCATCGGTGTAAAGGGATTCGGAAGTTCATTGCATAGAAGAATGCTGCTAATATTGCCAGACGAACCGGCCATATTTGAGGGTAAGGAACTATAAGGTTTGGGGATCATTCAATCGCGACACTGGACATGGCTATTATACGATGAGCGAGGCTAGGGCTATTGTAAGCCATCGAATCGAGGGTCCGTAGCAAGTCCGTAGATTGATGATTCGAGTGTGCTCGGCCTCTATCTGTTGACCGGCAATTCGATCCCCTCTTGATATACAAGCAACTGTGAAGTCCTGACACAAGCAGCCGCGAAAGGTGGTGCATCTGAAACTGTGGAAGAGTGATTGATGAAGAGCGCTCAGAAGCCTTGGTCAACTATTCTGGTATGTGAAGTTAGAAATAACACCCACCTTCATCACGAGGAATCCCGCTAAATCAGTGCCAGCTGTGATGAATTCTTGTGCGAGATATCAAGATCAGGAATTCCAATGTATGAAACGCACCACCAGCAATCTTGGAATGATCCTGTAGGCTATAATTACAACAAGGCCATCGCCGCTAGTACACATGGAAGGGGGGAATGCTTCGCGTTGTCAATGGGGTATTGACACCGTAGATCCGACGGGCGCACTTCGAAATTTCTCTACGAGGGACAATCGCGCACCTCGGTAGACTTATGCAGGGGTTTCCTTGTATACCGGCGCCGGTTGCTGAGTAGTTATGCATTGATGAGGCCGCGAACGACGTGTTACCACATTTCATGCTACGCTCTTATGAATCATAACCCGCCATACATAACCCATGAAACGACCCAATACACTGCACATTTTATACACGAATTTAACATCCACAACTTATCCAAAACTCCAACCTTAACTACCCACGAACCCGCCGAACCTCCCACCTCACTTTCCCCTCCCTTTCCTTCCCACCCTGATCTCCGTGCCTATGCTTCCCAATAATCCACCCCCCCTCAACTTCGGACACTTCCAAGCCAATACACCCGCAATCTCATCGTTCTTCCGCATACGGCTGCGTTCCATCATGGACAACGTATGTGTTTGGGGTTGAGTCTTCGGCAGATTGGAAATCGAGGAGGGGGATATATCGCTCGAGTTCGGAATGAGTGAGGGCGAGGAGGGGGCCAAGGAAAGGGAGGAGGAGTCCGTCGTCGGGGGGCTGCTGGTGTTGGTTGAGGCAGCAGTAGAAGCGGCAGTGGCGATGCCCGTAGCCGTAGCGGAAACTTCATAAAAGAACCTTACACCATCGCCGTCAACTCGGGCACCGTACTCATCAATACCGAACACTCAACCATATTGGTGGCTACGCCCTGTTTCGCAGTCGCCTCCCGTTCGGTTGATGGTGGTGCTCATGCACCCGTTGCGTAGCCGCCACCGCACCACCAAGTCTACGCCCTACACCGATATATTGAAGATTAGGCACACAAACTGCGAGTTTCCAGGTATCCTCCGTATCGCGCCACCCTGTGACTGACAGCTCCATTTGCGGATGTTCGAGGGGAGGTTGCTTTTTGGGCGGGTCGGACTGTGAGGATATTATGGTGTCCAAGAATGAATAAACGTAGATGCATCAGCTTCCGCCTAGGGCTCGCTTCCACAAAATATAAGCCGCCACATAACGAATTGGTAGGAATTGAGCAGCGCCCAGTTATGGAAACAAATTCGATCCAGTGAACCTGGACCGATGGGACGAGATGACATTCTGGTTATGTTCGATCTCGAACTTCCATGGTCCGATGCTATTGGTGTCGACGACGTGGAAGAGCGGCAGACAGAGGGGTTGGGTAGGAAGGGTGCCCAATTCCACGAGAGGTCGCCACGGTAGGCAATGAGTGTGTGACGTCGAGAACGAGGTGAGACGCTTCGAAGAGGTTGAGGACGATGTAGAAACATTGGCCATATTCAGGCCCAAGAGGAAACGACAAGGAAACCCGAGCTGATGATGACAAAGGTGTATTTTATCCTCCTGTCATCCGAAGGATATCAATCGGGGGTCAGATGAGGTGACGCGACGGGTCAAGGTTAAATTGTTCCCTGACAAAGGTTGGTCGCATGTAGTCAGCGGGTTGAGACCAGTTTTATAATTGTGGAATATATATAAATACCATCGTCATTACACAATACCTACAGGGAGGAAAGTAGCCTCACACAAATATCCTCGTAAACATCTTGAGATGAGTCAATTGCCCGCCTCACCGGTGGTTTGCTTTGCCAGTATGGATTTTGCGCGCTTCTTCGCACGCATCTTGGACTTGGATACCTTGCGGATGGTAGGTGGTTGATATCGACAGCGAACATCATAAACACTAACGCAGACCTTTCAAAGATGGGACCCACGTTGCACCACGTAACAATAAATCCGGGAGCTCGACCAATGAAAGGGTGACCCGTAGAAATGGGAATTTGTGTTTGTCACGAGCTTTATGAAGAAAAAAAAAAAAAAAAAGAGAGAGAGAGAGAGAAATGGTGAAAAAGTGTACGGTGGTTAGAACTAAAGAGACTTAGTGATGTCGGCCACTTAGGGCGTGTAAAATCTGTTGTGACCCCGTCGTTCCTTCCGTTTGCGTAGAATTTTCCGAATCCTCCTTTGCACGTGGAGGTTTTACGGAGACCCCCAATTCCGCCAAGGTCACAATGTCGTTGCATTGATGCAGGCCTTTCAGCCGAGGGGAGCGGACCTTCTCCAGTTTCTTGATAAACTCCCGTTTGATGATTTCCACGACAGATATCAGCCTGGGAGTAATACTCGTCGCCGTCGAGGCCTCCTGCGTGGTAACCGAAGACGGCGGCTGGCGATCCGGTGTTGGGGTCAACTGCGAAAGATAGTGTATGCCAAATCACAATTTTTTCTCCATCGGAAGTGTACGCGGATAAGTAACTCCCTACAACCCCATGGGAAATGAAACTCACTGCGAAGAAACGGAGAGAAAATGTGATCACGAACACATTTTCCCATGACCCGCAACCCGAATAAAGCTTTCACGAGAGTCTCCCGAGTCTAGCTGGACATCTGCCGTACCTGGCGCGTCCATAGCGAGGGACAATCTGAATAAGAGCGATAAGTTCAAGAGTCCACTGGTAGGAACTCTTCCATACCGTTCACACCGTCCTGGGCCGCAGTGTTTGCGATGTTAATTATGTTGCCTAGCAAAAGTTGAGTCGAGAATCCAAGGGCTTCGCGTAGAAGTAGAGGGGCACGTTTTGAATGGAACGGCTTGGCCCTGCTGTAGACATCTGGTCGTTGTACATATATCATCGTAGGTGGTGAAGGGGATGGCGTTTGCAATCAACAGGGACAAATAATGACTCAGCGCGTCGCCCAAGGAGATAAGAACGATCCCAAAACGCGTGCCAACATCGAGGAGACTAAGTACACACAAGGTCAAACAAAAATTGGTCGCGTTCCAAACCCCGGTCGAGTACCACATGGACATCGCGTTCGATTTCTTCGAAGCATGAAGTCTTCGCAACATCTTCATGATTCCCCCAGTTTTGCCAGTTTTGTTGACGCACCCAGGAAGGATTGGATCTCAGTGACCCCTGAACAAGAGCAAGAAGCGATGGATGAAGTCGCGGAGCTGCGGAAGCGTTTAGATGGGGTATGTGATGTATTCACGGAATTTATACGCGTCTGAATGCGATTTTCGAAATAGCAACGCAAACTCAACCGTCTCCTCATACGCACCAACTGAACGAGCACTATCGCAGGCGGAAGCGCGTCTCTCGCAACTCTTATCTCTGGCCCACTCCGCTGTGGTTTTGAATAGCGACAGATGAGAATAGTAAAATTTAATAACGAAAGCCGGGGGAAACTCACTCATCCCTGCATTCCTTGAACCCTTCCCCTCGCAAATACATCCTCCAACTTAACCTCCTTAATATTATTCCTCTCATACGCCCGCCAACGCTTCACCATCTCACCCGCCTCAACGGGCTTGGTTTCCCCCTTCGTGCTGATCGTAATATGCAGCTTCTCGCGTACGCTATGCAGGAACGTCGACACGAACGTCTGCGCTACCACCTGCGTTACCGTCGTTCCGCACGATGTCCAACCCCAGATCCTCAAACATCAATGCCATAACCCCCAGGGTCACGTTCCCCAATTTTCCGCGGAAGAACGGGCAGTAAGGCATCCCATACAGCCCTTCACAGTGCCCCCAGAGCCCCTTACTCTCCTCGTCGGTTAAATTTCCTGAAAGACTACTCCGATGCACAATCATTACATGGGGTACTTTCACTACGCGTTTCCCAGATTTGAGATACGTGCAGAACTGCTTGATCGCCCCAGGCACCGTGTCGCTCGAAAGATGATGTTCAAGAAGCGAGGATATGTCGACTTCGTTAGGAGAGCGTAGTACCGTGCTTAGGGTTCACCTTTCCTTCTATCCTCTTTCACGTGTTTGATTTCGAGGAGACGGTGTAGACCCCAGCATCGAGTGCTTAAATTTTATCTTCGCTCGGCCTGATGAACGGCCGCTTCCAACTCGCTATCCAGCGGTATGTCAATGACCTCATCCACCTCGCCGTCAGCTAGCTCCCTGCACTGTTGCTGACGCCGGGTGGTACGAATGGCTGATTCACACCGCCCCACCGAGGATAAACCACCGCCACCACTGGCGCTGCCGCTGATGCCTGGAGCGTCGAATGTGTTGTCCTCCAATGTGTTGAGGAACATCCAAGAACCTCTTCATGCTTCTTCGTCGCTGCCGCTACGGATGAGGAAGAGGCGGGAGTCTCAACGCGTAGAGTTTGGTGGTTATCGCCGCGTTGGGTGACTCTATCTGAATAAATCCCGATGCACGATGGCAAGTGGCTTGTCGACGACGCCCCAGTTCAGCGCAAGGATGCGGACGGAGGGATCTCTGACTACATGGCGGAGTTGCTGACGGAGCTGTTTTAGGTGGTTGTTCCTATCCGACAACCAGTAAGTCTTAAGTCCAAGGAAAACGATACAGAGGAAAGAAAGATGAGACGGACTTGTCTGCGATGACCACGTCCTTCTTCTCAAGAAGCCTTGTTACGTTCTTAATGAATTACTGGAGCTGGCCCCTTCGCTTGGACGTTGTCGCTCTGTGTATGTGTCCGAATCCAAAGATAGGGGCGAGTGTGACAGCAACGGCAGTTTTCCTGAAAATGCGTTAGTTTATGGGCTAAGCGGGACGAACCAGTAACGCACCACATCCAGGAATAGCAGCGGGCACTATGATAGTCTTCGTGAACCTTTGCAGCACCGTCCTGCTCCTTGTACACCTCCAGATCCTTCTCTCCCTTGTCCGACTTTAACCACTCCAGATAGCTTTCCCTCATCTTTATGATCCCCTCCTCGCGTATAATTCTTGAACGCATCTGGATCCTTCTTGATCTCGTTGATGACCCATTCCACGTACACCTTCGTCGCCAGCCGCTTCATCTGACTTGGGCAACAAGCTGGGGCTGGGGTTGAGATACGCTTTCGACGACAGCAGCGTTCGAACCCGCGTGACGGACGTGCCTACGAGCGGGAGAGACGGGAGGGAGGCCGTCCCTGCGCGATCGCCTTACGAACCCTACTCTTCGTTTCTTCAAAGTCAAATTCGACGAACCATACATGAAGTACCGGGACTGGCGGGAGGCATAGGTCCCGAGCCTGTGAAATTCAGCTTGAGCAATAATATGACCCAACGGAGATATTTTTGCGGATAGGCCGTCGCGAGCGGGAAATATTCGAGCAGGTCCTTTGAGAATTTCGACCACTATATCGGGCATCGGAAGTGTCTGTGGCCTTGTCGAAGTGGAATTAAACAGCGCCGTAATGAGAGGATATCGAATTGTCTTCCGCGTCCTCGAGTCAAACATGTAGAAGCTGACATTCCCTTTGAGCGAAACGCGATGGATGAAATTGCCAAGGCGAGTGGCAACCCTTTGAAAGAATCTAATATAACAATAATCAGAAACAGAAGCCAAACGATGAAAGGTGCATTATCCTTACCTCTGGTGCTTCGCAAACAAACCCGACACTGGACCGGATGCACAGCACTTTAGTGACGCTTAACAAGAGGATCCATGGCGGAACATGACCAGCAAACAATCGTGGTTTCCTTCGGTACGAAAATATGTCACCAACTGAGGGGTGAATATTAATTGAATGCCCGGAAGTGTTCATAGGGGTAGATATTCCATCGCCGTAAGCCTGCCAATCAGCGCACTTAGAGCGCGTCCGGAAACGTCTTGCAGGGAGTTCATCTGCTGCCGCTTGCTGTATTCAGTCTGAAACCATTGATTAGAATGAGTATAAGGTATTCCACCGAAGAATTCAAAATATTCACAATCCAAAAATGCTCGAAAGTTTTGCCTACAACTTCCGAACAAAAGGAATCCCCGATGTCACCGAGAACAATTTCGAAGAAACCAGAATTGACGATTCCCAGAATATCGGACTGCCTGGTAGCATTGGTGATTGAAGAAGCTCCGGAAAGGACGACATGTGAAGCGAGTTCTGGTTGGGTGCTGCGGCACATCTTTAGTCATTGGACGATATCATGGACTGCGCTCTCCAAAAAATAGGGACAGCCGAGCTTGGGAGAAGCCAAGGCCCAAGGGCAGGAATTTCTAACCCTCGATTGCTAGCGCTGAATGTCGGCCTTCGATATACGTTCGTAAGGAGTCAAAATAACATGGGCCAGAGTGGCAGAAGTCAACTTTGTCGGAGGAACCACATTATAATATGTACAAACAATGATTATAATTACGTGCGCCATGATCATGATGATTATGGCTGTTGAACTGCACAAAAATTATTCCCGGTATTTATGACCTGTATTTACTTAATATATATGTATTTTGCGTGTTCCCCCGGACTAAAACAGCTCAATTTCGATTTTACCAAGTGCAAAATA
>Ga0307517_10015281_pt1 | contig 10218 bp, 11 predicted proteins | sample 23_EM_MG_FD_194515 | JGI IMG/M metagenome (GOLD analysis project Ga0307517, IMG submission 194515) | Populus trichocarpa ectomycorrhiza microbial communities from riparian zone in the Pacific Northwest, United States - 23_EM | ecosystem: Host-associated > Plants > Roots > Unclassified | place...
CACCGGCGGCCTGGCCAAGGTGCTGCGGGAGGTCTTCTTCCACAACGGCACCTACTCCGGCTTCCGCCGCCGCGTCCACGGCCGCCCGGTGGACCGTACGGGCACCCCGGCCCACCGCTTCCTCGCGTACGCCCAGACCCACGACCAGATCGGCAACCGCGCCACCGGCGACCGCCTCGCGGCCACCGTGCCGCCCGGGCTGCTGGCCGCCGCGGCGGCCCTGGTGCTGACCTCGCCGTACACGCCGATGCTCTTCATGGGCGAGGAGTGGGGCGCGCTCACCCCCTGGCAGTTCTTCACCGACCACGCCGACCCCGAGCTGGCGGCCGCCATCACCCGTGGCCGCCGCCGCGAGTTCGCCGCCCACGGCTGGGCCGCCGAGGACATCCCCGACCCCCAGGACCCCGCCACCCGGCGCCGCTCCTGCCTCGACTGGTCCGAGCCCGAACGGCCCGCGCACTCGGCGCTGCTCGACTGGTACCGCCGCCTCATCGCCCTGCGGCACGCCGAGCCCGACCTCACCGACCCGGACCTGGAGGCGGTACGGGTGACCCCCGGCGAGGGCACCCTGTGCGTCGAACGGGGGCGTTTCCGCGTCGCCGTGAACTTCTCCGCCGAGGACGCCGAAGTGGACCTCGGGCTGCCCGGCCCCGCCGAGCTCGTCGCCGCCTGGACGCCCTGCGAGCCCCCGGACGCGTACGGGCGGCTGCGGCTGCCGGGCCGGTCGGCCGCGATCCTGCGGCTACGCTGATCGTATGACCGCCGACGCGCAGACCGACGAGCCCCGCGCCGAATGCGTGCTGTGCCGCGAGCCCACCGAATACCCGGAATCGCGGCGCGGCATCACCCTGTGCCCGGTGTGCGAGTGGCAGGAGGCCCAGCGCACGGCATGCTCGGGCTAGGTGGCGAGGAGCTGCCTGCGGCATTCGTCGACGTCGAACGCGGCGGGCGGATAGTGCGGATCGAGCTCCTGGAGGTGTTCCAGGAGCAGCCGGCCCACCGCCCAGTTGCGGTACCACTTGCGGTCGGCGGGGACGATGTACCAGGGCGCGGCGTCGGTGGAGCAGCGGCTGAGGGCGTCTTCGTACGCCTCCTGGTAGGCGGGCCAGAGCGCGCGGTCGTCGATGTCGGACGGCGAGAACTTCCAGTGCTTGCGCGGGGTGTCCAGGCGGGCGAGGAGCCGGGCGCGCTGCTCGTCGTAGCCGATGTGGAGGAAGACCTTGACGAGGGTGATCCCGTCGTCGGTGAGCTTGCGCTCGAAGTCGTTGATCTCGTCGTACCGGTCCAGCCAGACGGCGGGCGGCACGAGGCCGCGTACGCGGGCGACGAGCACGTCCTCGTAGTGCGAGCGGTCGAAAACGCCGATCTCGCCGGGGTGCGGCAGTGAGCGCTCGACCCGCCAGAGGAAGTGGTGGGCCCGCTCGTCCTCGGTGGGCGGCTTGAAGGCCCGGTGGCGGCAGCCCGCCGGGTTGAGGCCGCTGAGGACGTGCTTGACGGTGCCGCCCTTGCCCGAGGTGTCCATGCCCTGGAGCACGAGGAGCAGGCGGCGCCGGTCGCCGGCCGAGCTCTGTGCGAAGAGCCGGTCCTGCAGTTCGCCCAGTCGTGAGCCGGTGCCGGCCATCCCGGCGCGCGCGTGCACCTTGCCCGGCGGGCCGCCGGGGCGGGCGGAGGTGTCGTACGCGGACAGGTCGACCGGGCCCCCGGGCGCCACGCGCAGGAGCGGGCGCAGCTCGGTGGCGGCGGCTGGGGCGTCCGGGCGCTTCTTGCTCTTCTTCGGCACGATCCGATCGTCCGCCGGATCGGCCGCGCCCGCCAGAGCTGGCTATCCGGCCAGGCGTCCGGCGTCGCGCGCGAGGGCGGTCAGCCGGGAAATGGCCCGGAAGTACTTCTTGCGGTAGCCGCCGGCCAGCATCTCCTCGCTGAAGATGCGGTCGAAGGGCTCGCCGGAGGCCATGACGGGCACCTCGCGGTCGTAGAGCCGGTCGGCGAGGACGACCAGCCGCAGGGCGGTGGCCTGGTCGGCGACCGGCTCGACGCCCTGGAGGAAGACCGCGTCGACGCCGTCGCAGAGCGCGCCGTAGCGGCTGGGGTGGACGCGGGCGAGGTGCGCCAGGAGGGCGCCGAAGTCGTCCAGCGAGGCCCCGGGCGTACGCGAGGCGGCGGCGGCGACCTGCTCGGCGGCGTACGGGGAGGGGGCCTCGGGCAGGCCGCGGTGGCGGTAGTCCTGGCCGTCGATGCGCAGGGAGCGGAAGCGGGCGGACAGGCCCTGGATCTCGCGCATGAAGTCGGCGGCGGCGAAGCGGCCCTCGCCGAGCTTGCCGGGGAGGGTGTTGGACGTGGCGGCGAGCCTGACGCCGGCGTCGGAGAGCTTGGCGAGCAGGCTGGAGACCAGGACCGTGTCGCCGGGGTCGTCGAGCTCGAACTCGTCGATGCAGACCAGCCGGTGGCCGCTGAGCGCCCGTACGGCGTGCTGGAAGCCCAGGGCGCCGACGAGGTTGGTCAGCTCCACGAAGGTGCCGAAGGCCTTCTGCTCGCGCGGGGCGGGCGTGGCGTGCCAGAGGGAGGCCAGCAGGTGGGTCTTGCCGACGCCGTAGCCGCCGTCGAGGTACACCCCGGCGGGGCCGGCGGGCACCGGGGCCTCGCGCCGGAACCAGCGCTTGCGCGCGTCGGCCGGCGGGCCGCCCAGGGTCGCCGCGAATCCGCCCAGGACCCGGACGGCCTCGGCCTGGCTGGGCTGGTCGGGGTCCGGGAGGTAGTTGTCGAAGCGCACGGAGTCGAAGCGCGGCGGCGGCACCATCTCGGCGACCAGCCGGTCCGCGGGGACGTGCGGCTCGCGCTCGGACAGGGCTATGAGCGCGGCTCCGGCGGAGGGAGCGGCGGCGGGAGACCCGGAGGACACGGTGGACGACACAACCATTCAGCCTAGTGCCATTGCGTACCCCGTCCGGCCCCGTGTGGCGCACCCCACGTCGTGCCAGACTGCATGCCATGCAGCGCCTCTTCCCGGCACCGGCCGCCGCCGGAGCCCCCGCACCGGCCTCCGCCACGGCCGACCTGACCACCCTGGACGGCCTCGCGGACGCGTACGCCTACCCGCAACTGCGGCCCGGCACGCCGTGGCTGCGGGCGAACATGGTGTCCTCGCTGGACGGCGCGGCCCGGCACGACGGCCGGTCGCAGCCGCTGTCCTCGGACGGCGACATGCGGGTCTTCGGCGTACTTCGGGCCCTCGCGGACGCGGTCGTCGTGGGCGCGGAAACGGTACGCCAGGAGGGTTACCGGCCCGCCCGGGCCCGTGAGGACTTCCGGGCCCGCCGCGCCGCCGCCGGACAGGGCCCGGCCCCGGCCGTCGCGGTGGTCAGCTCGGCTCTGGACCTGGACTTCTCCCTGCCGCTGTTCACCGAGCCGCTCACCCCGACCCTGGTCCTCACCGGCGCCGACGCCCCCGCCGACCGCGTAACCGCCGCCGAGAAGGCCGGCGCCCTGGTCGTCGTCGCCGGCGAGGGCACCCGCGTGGACCCGGCCCGCGCGGTGCGCGAGCTGGCCGCGCGGGGCCTGACCCGGCTGCTGGCCGAGGGCGGCCCGAGGCTGCTTGCCCAGTTCGCGGCGGCCGGCGCTCTCGACGAGCTGTGCCTGACGCTGGCCCCGCTGGTCACCGCCGGCGACGCGATGCGGATCATGCACGGTCCCGGCCCCGGTCTCACCGAGCCGGAACGATTCACCCCCGTCGCGATCCTGGAGGAGGACGGCTTCCTGTTCACGCGCTACGCCCGCCACACGGGCGGCTGACATGTGCCGGAATACACCGTTCCGTTTGTCGGTGTGAGGGAACACTTACACCGCGTGCCCGTGAGAAACGTCAGACGTCAGAAAGAAGGACACGTCCGTGTTCACGACCGTACTCATGATCGAGAAGCCGCTGGTCCCGGCCGACGTGGAACTCGTCACCACGCTCCACGGCGACGAGCCCGTCTCCTTCGTCGTACTCATGCAGCCCCGGGGCGACCAGGACCGCCTGCTCAGGGCGATCGACGACGTGGCCCTCGGCGAGCTCGACAAGGCCGTGCGCGAGGGCAGACAGCCCGAGGGCGAAGGCGCACTCCTCCCCGCCGAGCGCGCCCTCAGCCACTCGCTGACGGCGCTTCGCGAAGCGGGCAGCGAGGCGATCGGCGAGGTCGTCGAGAGTCACCCCATCGAGCTGCTCAAGTCGGTCGTCGAGCAGACCCACGCCGACGAGGTCATCGTCCTGACCGCCCCCCACCTCGTCGAGGAGTTCTTCCACCGCGACTGGACATCCCGCGCCCGCCACAAGGTCGGCGTCCCCGTGCTCAAGCTCTTCGCCCACAACGTGGACGACTGACCGGGCCCACCGTCCACCCGTGCCGCGTGGAAGAATCGGGGCCGCACACCCGCACACCTGCAAACCCGCAAACCCAGCAGGCCCGCACAACCCCGGGAGACGCGCACATGGCACCGAGCATTCCCCCCGCCCTCAACCGACCGCACTTCATCGGCATCGGCGGAGCCGGAATGTCGGGCATCGCGAAGATCCTGGCCCAGCGGGGCGCGCACGTGGCCGGAAGCGACGCCAAGGACTCCGAGACGGCCGCCGCGCTGCGCGCCCTGGGCGTGACCGTGCACATCGGGCACGCCGCCGCGCACCTCGCGGCGGACGCCTCCAGCGTCGTCGTGTCGAGCGCCATTCGCGCGGACAACCCGGAGCTGGCGGCCGCGCACGAGCGCGGTGTCCCGGTCGTGCACCGCTCGGACGCGCTGGCGGCGCTCATGGCGGGCTTCCGGCCGATCGCGGTGGCCGGCACGCACGGGAAGACCACCACGACGTCGATGCTGGCCGTCAGCCTGGGCGCGCTGGGCCTCGACCCGTCCTACGCGATCGGCGGGGACCTGGACGCGCCGGGTTCGAACGCCCACCACGGCACGGGCGCGATCTTCGTCGCTGAGGCCGACGAAAGCGACCGTAGCTTCCAGAAGTACGACCCCGAAGTGGCGATCGTCCTCAACGTGGAGCTCGACCACCACGCCAACTACGCCTCCATGGACCAGATCTACGAGTCCTTCGAGATCTTCACCGGCAAGATCCGCCCCGGCGGCACCCTCGTCGTCGGCGAGCACTCCGGCGCCCGCGAACTCGCCGCCCGGGTGGCCGCCCGCGACGGGCTGAACATCGTCCGCGTCGGCGCGGACGACGACGCTGACGTACGCATCCTGGACATCACCCCGCGCGGCATGACCAGCGAGGTCACCGTCCTCCTCGACGACGCCGAGCTCCCCTTCACCGTCTCCGTCCCCGGCCGGCACTACGCCCACAACGCCGTCGCCGCCCTCGCCGCCGGCACCGCCCTCGGCGTCGACCCCGCCGAACTGGCGACAGCCCTCGGCTCGTACACCGGCGTCAAGCGCCGCCTCCAGCTCAAGGGCACCGCGAACGGCGTACAGGTCATCGACTCCTACGCCCACCACCCCACCGAGATGACCGCCGACCTCGAAGCCCTGCGCGAGGCCGTCGCCCCCGGCAGCCGCATCCTCGTGGTCTTCCAGCCGCACCTGTTCAGCCGCACCCAGGAACTCGGCCTCGAAATGGGCCAGGCCCTCACCCTCGCCGACGCCTCCGTGGTCCTGGACATCTACCCCGCCCGCGAGGACCCCGTCCCCGGCATCACCAGCGCCCTGATCATCGACGCCGCCGCCGCGAAGGGCGCCGACGTCACCGCCGAGCACGACAAGGCAGCCGTCCCCGGCGTCATCGCGGGAATGGCCAAGCCCGGTGACCTTGTTCTCACCATGGGCGCCGGAGACGTGACCGACCTCGGTCCCGCCATCCTGGCCCACCTGGAGAACTGAGGAGGACCCACGTGTCGTACGAGGTCGACAAGACCGAGCGCGAATGGCGCGCCGAGCTGACCCCCCAGGAGTACGCCGTCCTGCGCGAGGCCGGCACCGAGCGCGCCTTCGCCGGCGAATACACCGACACCAAGACCACCGGCGTCTACTCCTGCCGCGCCTGCGGCGCCGAGCTCTTCCGCTCCGACACCAAGTTCGAGTCCCACTGCGGCTGGCCCAGCTTCTACGACCCCGCCGACACCGACGCCGTCGAACTCATCGAAGACCGCACCATGGGCATGCTCCGCACCGAAGTCCGCTGCGCCCGCTGCGGCTCCCACCTCGGCCACGTCTTCGAGGGCGAGGGCTACGCCACACCCACCGACCAGCGCTACTGCATCAACAGCATCTCGCTCCGGCTCTCCCCCGACGAGGCCTGAGCGAGGCCACAACCGGGAGAGCCCGAAGCAGTACGCTGCCGTCAGCAGGACCAGACCCGTCGAGCGGACCAAGGGGAGGTACGCCATGACCGCCGAGATGGTCGCCCCCGCGTGGATGCACGAGCAGATCACAGCTGAGCAGTACGAATCCTGGTCCGAACAGCAGTGCACGGGCATCGAGATCGTGGACGGGATGGTCGTCGTGAGCCCCAGCGCGTCCAAGCGGCACAACCGCCTGGCCAGAATCCTCGCCAACGCGCTGGACGCCGCCGCCGGCCCGGACTGGAACGCCGACACGGACTTCGACGTCCGGCTGCAAGACGTACCGCTCACCAACCGCCGACCGGACGTCGTCGTCTACCGCGCGGACACCATCGACATCACCCCGACCCGCCCGGAACACGTACTGCTGGTCGTCGAGGTCGTCTCACCCGGCTCGGAAACCACCGACCGGATCGTGAAGGTGGACCAGTACGCCAGGGCGGGGATCGCCTTCTACTGGCGGATCGAACAGGCCGCCACCGGCGTCCCGCTGGTGTACACCTACGTCCTCGACCCGGCGACCATGACGTACCGAGACGGAGAGGTCTTCACCGGCACGCTCAAGGTCTTGGCCCCCTTCCCTGTGGAGATCGACCTCGGCACTGTCTGACCGCGGCCACAGTCGCCTGACCGGCCGGATGCGAGATCACATCGTTGAACCCGGCACAGCCGGGAAAATGTCCATTCTGGTTGAGGGGTACCGGCCATCGGACCCATTCTTACCGGCATGAGCCTGGTTTCCACCGCCCCGGACGTACCCGACCTGCGCGACTACGCCTTCGACTGGGCGCTGGTGGACGTGGAGACCTCCGGTTTGCGGCCCCATCAGCACCGCGTGCTGTCGGTCGCGGTGATAACCGTCAACCCGGATGGCGAACAGACCGGAGAGTTCACGACACTGCTCAATCCAGGCTGCGACCCCGGCCCGGTGCACATTCACGGACTGACACCTGAACGCCTGCGCGGCGCACCGGCCTTCGAGCAGGTCGCCGGTCAGATCGGGGCCATGCTTCAGGGCCGGGTCATGGTGGCCCACAACGCCCAGTTCGACTACGGCTTCCTGGCCCACGAATTCGCCCGAGCAAGGTTGTGGCTGCCGGTCTCACAACGGCTGTGCACCCTGGCGCTCAACCGCCAAGTGGGACCGCCGACCACCGACCTGCGCCTGGGCACCCTGGCCGCCCATTACGGCGTCAGACAGCAAAAGGCACACGACGCGCTGGACGACACCCGGGTACTGGCCGGCATCCTGCAAGGCTCGCTGAAGGCGGCGGCACGCCTCGACGTACCGCTCCCCCTGGTGACGTGCCCGTCCCGACAGGATTCGGGATTCGAGCCCAGACCTCCCAAGACGCCGTGTGCCTACCGCAATCCCGGCCACCTGCCCACAGGCGGCCCACTGGAGCAGGGCATGAAGATCGCCATTACGGGCGAGACCGCCACCTCCCGCGCGGAGCTGGTGGCGCGCGCCGTGGCCGCAGGACTGAACATGATGACCTCGGTCAGCCGCCATACCAGTGCGCTGGTCACCAATGGCCGGCAGTCGGACGCGGCGAAGGCCATACGAGCAGCCGCCGACGGCGTCCCCATCATCGACGAGCACGACTTCCTCCGACTACTCAAGGATGTACGTCCGGGCACGGCACACGAGACGCAGCCTGCAGGGAGCACCGAACCCGCCCCGTCACACCCCGTCCCCGCGGCGCGGACACACCAACCCGAACTTGTCGCCGCACCGATCGGGCACACGCACAGCTTGCTGACTGGGCGGCGTGTCCTAGTGCTGGGAGGACCGCACGACCAGGCATCAGCAGCACGAACACGCATCGTCGAACTGGGCGGAGCAGCAGCAGTCAACCTGTCATCCGGCGTCACCGACATCGTGCTCCTAGCCGGTGGTGACACCGACCGGCGCATGAGCCGGATCGCCTCCCTCGGACTGCCGACGCACCCCGCCGACTGGCTCGGCGGCCTCGTACCTGAGTCCCGCGCGGATTCACCGAAGCACCCGCTGACCACGCTGGTGCTTCCCCGGGGCGGCGTGATCGACCTCCCCGACACACGCGACACGTCCCGCTGGACCATCACCGCGGCCTGGGCCCAGCAGACAATCTGCGAGATCGACATCGTCGCCTTCATCGTCGACGACCAGGAACAAGTCTCCTGCGACGAGGACTTCGTCTTCTACGGAGCCCCCGAAAGCCCCGACGGCACCATCCGCCTCGCCACCGGCGGGCCCACCGAACAGGCCATCACCATCGACCTCGCCCCACTGCCCGCAGCCGCCCACAAAATCGTCATCGGCGCGGCCATCGACGGAACCGTCACCTTCGGCGACATCGGCGCCATCGAGATCACCGCCGCACCGGGCAGCAGCGCCGAACCGCTCGCCCAAGCCACCCTGGACGCCGCCACCACCGAACGCACCATGCTCCTCGCCGAGATCTACCGCCGCGGCGACAACTGGCGCCTGCGCGCCGTCGGGCAGGGCTACGACCACGGCCTGGACACCTTGGCCCGCACCTACGGCGTCGACATCGAATCCTGAGTCCCACAGCCGGCCGACCTGCGATGAGTTGAACACACCGCGGCTGACCCACTGGTCATGCGTTCGCGTGGAGCAGCGCCGCGCCCAGGGGTGTGAGCGTGTGGATCACCGTGTGGCGATTGCGCGTCGAGACGATCAGGTTCGCTTCGCGCAGTATGAGGGTGTGCTGGCTGGCGGTGGGCGCGGAGATGCCGATGCGCCGGGCGAGTTCACCGGTCGTACACCCGTCCTCCACGGCACGCAGGGCCCCCGCCCGGCTCGGACCGAGCAATGCAGCCAGTGTGCTGCCTCGGGGATGCGCGGCCGGGTCTTCCCGCCAACCCGGCGTGTGGGTGACGGGATACACCAGGACCGGGCCCGTCTTGCAGGTAACGGAGAAGGTCCGCTTTCGGATTCGGTTCGATCATGCCGGGCAGTCTTCCACCCAGCACTGACATGGATGCCGATAGTCGCGTTCCGGTGAGGGAGTGCCTAGTACGACAGTCAGAGATCGCCACGGTCGCGTGCTGGCCACCAGAGCGCTGCCCAGCGCAGCCGGCCGGGTCCTGTGCGTGGCGGTGCTTTGACGGCTGAGGTCCTGGCGGGAAACGACTTTCCCCCGAGATCCGGTTCCGCCATGATCGGCCCATGTCGCTTGCGCAGCTCTTGACCGACGCACAGGCCTTGTGGGCCGAAGTTGCCGCAGCCCCAGTAGCTTTCCCTGAACAGGGAATCAGCGTCGTAGCTTCCCCTGTGTCGCGGCTGTGCCCACCAGGATGGGTTGGCCTGGTGCTGTTGGCCGACTCCGGAATCGGAACTGCTCCAGATCAGGAAGCCGCCGATACGGTCCGTGAGCTGCTCGCCGGCTACCCGCCCAAGCGGCTCCACGATCGACCGGAAGCGGCCAAGGCGCTCCCGGCTACGGCCATGCTCGGCCCCACAACCCTGGCCTACCTCGCACCGGAGCGGTTTCACCCCGCTGCGGGCCCCGCGGTCGAGCAGCTTCCAGTCGAGCATCCCGACCTCAGGGCCCTGGAGAACCTGTGCAGCCCCGAGGAGCGTGACGAGGCAAGTATCGATGAGCTCACCTCGCCCGTATTCGCCATCCGTGAAGGCGGCGAGGTCGTTGCCGCCGCGGGCTACGTGGCGTGGCCGCGCAACACGGCCCACATGGCTATCCTCACCGCTCCCAGTGCACGAGGGCGAGGCCTGGCCAAAGTCGCCGCATCCAGCGCCGTCGCGCACGCCCTCGCCGCCCACATGCTGCCGCAATGGCGCGCGCGAGTACCGGCATCGCAGCGGGTAGCACGCGCCCTGGGGTTCACGGACCTCGGAGTGCAGATCAGTGTGAAGCTCGCGTGACCTCCA
>Ga0307517_10015283_pt1 | contig 10218 bp, 6 predicted proteins | sample 23_EM_MG_FD_194515 | JGI IMG/M metagenome (GOLD analysis project Ga0307517, IMG submission 194515) | Populus trichocarpa ectomycorrhiza microbial communities from riparian zone in the Pacific Northwest, United States - 23_EM | ecosystem: Host-associated > Plants > Roots > Unclassified | place...
AATTGTAACTCTTTGGAATGCTAAGTAAGCTTAGTCTTTGGTTTGTATTATATACGGCTTCTAACTTGTATCCAAATCGACCACCGCTACATCCTAATCTTTCTCAATTGGGCTATGAAGTCGATGCAAAACTCTTGGGTCTTCCGAGCTGTTGAAGCATGTTTTGGGGAAAAATAAATAACGATGCCCCATGACATGCTATCAGCCAACCACCATGGTTGTCGACCTCAAGCCAGCCATAAAACTCTCAAGACTATGGCAGAATGGTAGATCTGATCATGAGAATAGAATTGAATTTTTAATGCCACTCAACAACTCTTAACCATCATAATGTAAAGAAGGAAGCACGTCTACGAAACAATTTTGCAATTTGGCCCACCCGTACTAGAGTCATCGCACTGTCTTTCAAATGGGATAGGAAGTCACGAGTCTCCCAAATCTTAAACGGCAGCAAGCTCTTGGATGCATACCGGCAAAGCAATTTAATGCTCATCTAATTTCTTTCTTGATAGTTAATGCTCCTCCTCTAGATTTTAACAAACAATTACTGATGTTTGCATTAGTTATCACAACCTTTGTATAGAAGTGGTGGGGAAAAAAAGGAAAAGGACAAGAGTACACCCTCCATGCACTGCGCTGTAATAACAATCTTGTCCTTCTAGATTTCAGGTCTAATTAATGGCTACCTGTGTGGAGTTTTGCTGAAACAAGCATCTTAATTCTTCCAATCAAACAAGTATGTAGAAAATGAATGTGCATTGATTTGTCCATGTCTGTGGAGAAGGCATATGGAGGCACATGGAAACATAAAGGCTGAAAACAGTAGGAGCAGGCTAACCAAACAAGAGGAAAACAAAAGAGAAAGAAAGGGAAAAATCACAAGAGAAAAGTGCATTGAGAAATGTGTAGAATTCTATGATCACTTACAGACACCATATTCAACCCAACTAGTCATATTGATGTCTCCTCCTCATCTTTCTTTCTTTCTTTCTTTACATGTCTCATTCAATTTCCTGACAGTGAAATCACATTTCCTTCAATTACTTTTTTATATAAAAAGCATGGAGGTTTTTGGAGGTGAATAATTTAAATGTAATACAAGAGTAAAGATAGAGAGAATCATGTACCTACACACTCTTTACCAATTGGGTCCACACATATCCATGATCAATGCATACTTGTATGTGTCCCTCTCACATTTTCTAGCTAGTCCTAACTTAACGGTCAAATTTCAAGCAGAGAGACAAAGCTAGCCCTTTTGTAAGTATCCTTGAGAGAAGAGGTAAGGTATGTTTCCAATACAAGAAATAATGATAGTCCAACTGACCCTAGCAGGAAACATAACAGTACATTGCCATCACAACCAAACTCTGGCAGCCCCATCAAATAAAAAAAAGAGAAAAGTTGATGCTTTTGCTTCCTAAGAAAAACTCCCATCTAATCAATTATCAAGCACAAGGTCTCTCTCTTATGAAATATTATATACATATACATACATTTACAGAGAGAAGAGTAGTGAGGCTAACACGTTCAGAGGGTTGGTTTTATTTGTTTGTGGGGGTGATGAATGAGATTCCCAAAAGGCAAAAACAAAGCTATATACGAGTGTACGTGAGTGTGAGAGAGAAAATGAGATTCTCATAATGTGCGAGGGTTAAAAAGGAGTGGAGAGATCACATCTAGAATAATAAAACTACTACTTTAAGTTGAATAGAAGAAGAGATAAAGGAAAGAGAGAAACTACATGAAGAACAAACTGAGTCAAGATGCAATACATTTGCCCTGAAAAGAGGGAAAGAACAAACACACATGATACCTCTTACATCTTCACCAATTCCCTTTTTTCTTACTATATTCTACTACTGTCCTAATTTATCATGACAACATGCATTAGGCAATCATAACCGTCCAATATAGTTTCTTTTTTTCTTTTTCCAACCATCAAAATGTAGAATGGGTTGTGACCCAATATCTTAGCTACTTTTCCCCCCGACTTTTGTTTTTTCACTTTGCTTTTTCGTTTTTAATTTCGGTGGTGGTTAAACGAAAGTGTATAGTTGATATATATGGGTTGGCTTGAAGCATGCAATAATGGAGGGTAGAACGAAAAGGAAAGGTGAAGGAAGGTGAATATAGCATCCATCCATCCATATATCTATCTATCTATCTACTTTATCTAATCTTGTTGTTGTGGGCTTGCTTTTCTCCATCACTTTCTTCCTTTCCCCTTTATAATTTACGAAGTTTCAAGATGGTTTAACAATTATTGAACTCGAGTTTCTTAGTTTATTGTGTCAGATTGTTCTTGAACTTCACACTATAGCTTAGGTTATAGACTTTACTCAAGAATTATAAATATTTGGGAATATGGGAAAAGTATGGTCCAACCTATATGTTCTTAGAGTCCTTTCCACTCAAAGTTTTTTCAATATATAGCACCAATTGCAAGTTCATCAAAAGGAAATTGACTACTCCTCAATCTTCATTAATATCTACCATATATATATATAAAAAGAAAAAAAGAAAAAGGGTGCCCTTAGCTTAATTAAGGCTACTCGTTCAAGCATTATATAATGATTAGTGAAATACCAATGCAAAGCAGCATGGCCTTGCTGTGTCTGTACGGCCTGCCTCAAGAGGCGTTTTATCTTGTGATCGGGCATTAGTTTAATGATGTTACCCATGTGGACATATGATATCAAGACAGTATTAGTATATTGAAACGACTAAACAGGTTTAATTATTAGTAATCAAGGATTATGCCTCCTCAAGTGGTCCGTAGACAGGGAATATATATTGAGTAGTATCAAATTGTATGCAGACCTTAGTTGGCAGCGTAATTAACTATTGCCAAGTGATTCTACAGTTATAATCAAATGTTTAATTGCTTGTCGTTTTGTTCCCCCAAACGAAGCTAATCTGCTTATTCTTGCCCCATCAAAAAAATATACAAAGGGGGTTAGATCAGCAAGGGGATTGAGTAAACAAGAAATTGCTTGAGATTTTAACTAAGGAGATATGGCTAAATATATCTACAAATTGTATCCAATCAATCCTCTTAATTATTTTTTCATATATTTACCTTTCAGCAGGATTTTGACCATATCAAAACTTATAAGAGTACATCATGCGACTTGCATATATCCAAGTTTAAGTTATATATGTTCAAATCACCTCTCACTAAAAAATTTAAAATAAAATGAAGAAGAAATGCTGGATTTGTTTTCAAAGCTTATCATATGTGATATAGTTTAATCATGCGTGTAGCTTATTAAAATTAAGTATTAAATTCTAATTTATCGAACCTTAGGTTAAACTACTATATTTTCTTCTCTTGTTTTATATCTTTTAGTGACAGGTACTTTAGGCATATAAAATCTGGGGTTGATAATATACAAATTAATTACGTGATGTGTTAGTTTTTAAAAAAATAGTATGATAAAATGATATATATCAGAGATATAATAATAAACTTAAATATATAATCATAAATTAAATACAACTTCTAAGATATAAAAACATGTAAAACCATTTCTCCTTTAATTACTTGATAGGAGACTTATTAGAAATTAACATCATGTCGAATATTCTACTGCCTAGTGTGTAAAATCGCCATATTCGTGTCGTTATGCCTCAAAAAATTAAACACAAGCTCGAATCTATATGTATTAAAGAATGGTCCGGCTGAATAATGTCTATTTATTATGATAACATCTAAACAAGAGTAGCCGTGGAGGGCATGGCACGATGGAGTTATCAACGAGAGACGAGTAACAACTGCTCTTTGTGAAATTCTTCAAGAATTAATCACCTCCACCACACAAATGAATTATCCTATTTAAATTTTAAAAATATATTTCAATTCATCAAACTCTAAATTTGCTTTCCAGAGATCATTAATTCGAGTATTACAAACTTCAGAATCATTGGAGACTTACATGGTCGTTAACTTCATGGTCTCGGAGGATTAGTCAAGGTACGCGTAAACTGACCCGGATACCCACTATTAACAAAGAAAAATTATCCTATTTTAAAAAAATTATAAGTTTCTTGACCATATAATGGATGGGACTCGCCGTGTTGTTTTGAGTTGAATTCATGGAAATTTTGAGTTGAGAAATGTGAATGGATTCGATTTATAAAACTTGATTCATTGCTTAACCGTGTTGTTTTACTGATTAGTTGTTGACTATTTAGCGATATTGCCTGGTCCCTCGAAAACCATTTCCTTACTTTTAGCCTTTGCCAGAGCAAGCAAGTTGTCAAATATTGTGAACTACGTACGTTAGTCTCTCATGGTCCCTCCCGGCTTAAATTTATGGAAGAAAACACTACACCGCAACAAACTCTAGATAGTTGAAATTTCATCTAATCAAAGATGAATTATTCAACTAAATTTTAGGTCATGATTTTGAAAACTTGCATTTAGTTAGAGAATATTTGATTGCATGCATGCCTTGCCAAGCAACATCTTTGGTCAAGGTGCTAGTGTCAAATTGAAATAGAATTCAATTCCATGAAATTAGGCCCTAGATGTGGAAACCCGAACTCTTGACTGAGAAAAGTTGTGCATGCACATCAAACACGAATTTCATTTCGTTGATCATGGATCGAAGAATTGAAAAGTTTGTTCTGTGGCCAGTGATTACTAAGACAGTCAAAAGGGACACACACTAAATTCTAATTTAGAGTACAAAGAATCATCAAATCATACATTTTGTCCAGGAATTTTCATGATCATATCTACCAATATTTCCTCGAAATTGTCTTGCTCCTTGCCGGCATACGATCGATGGCAGAAAACAATTGCAAAGTCCTATGAAACATATTTGGAAACATAGTACGTAGTTGTATATGCCTTCAACATTTACTAGCAGATAATTTGGTCAGGACATGAAGATCATACAAATCGGTTGCCGACTTTGGAACTATGTGCATGAATGACACTTGCATTTGGTTAGGAGCTAGCAGATAAATTCTTCCACTTGAACGTATTCGTTGATGTCAAATTTCAAGATTATTTTCGATTATAATTGACGATCATTGTTGTTCTAACAAATTCATAAAGAATTGGCCTTGAGTGTGAAGCATATGTAAATGTCTTGCCGATCTATCATGATAAGGATGATTCCATATAAAATAGAAACCAGGTGGCTTATCCACCCATGAATGGAGGGAATCTCTTTCCATCAGTTGTCTTCTCTGTATTTCTAAGGAATACTCGGGTTTGACATCCTTAATTACATATAATTCGATCATGTAATATTGATTATCTTGTAGCATTCATCACTAGTGATGACAAATATTTCTTTTATTTTGAAATTAAATTCTTTTTTATTAACAAGTAGAAAAAAAAGTCATTTAAATTAGGAATCATATAAAATTCTTTTTTTTATATATTTCTCTTGTTAAAATTAATCAATTCAAATTAAAATTTAGTCTAGATTATATTTCAGGTCATGAATTTTTTAAGTCAATTTATCAAACAATAAACAATACTGAATTTAATAATTATAATCTAACACGGGATAGATAAAAATAACATGAATCTCCTTTATTATATATCAAAAGATGATAAATATAGCACAAGATACAAAAAATTATATAAAAAAAAAAAAAACTTTCAGATATCATATATCAAAAGATGATAAATGATATTAGATTGAACAAAGAAAAACTTCCCTCTCCGAATCACTTTTTGAGAATTTTCCAAAGCATGTACTCATTCATTCTGCTGAGATTTTCTTGAAAAACTGTTCCAATATATAAAAAAAAAAATTAGATAAGATTTACATCTCATTTCTAACACATTGATGTGGTGAGCCTGGTGAGTACATGGCACGCAAGATAATTGATTTCGTGGGACTCCAAGATTGGAAACAAATCATCCAAGATAAGAAATCTGGGTCAAATGGTGATCGTCGTCGTATCATCATCAAGATTCAATAAACTATATGGTAAAACCAGCTGGTAAACTAAACAAAACAAACAACTCCATTAATTGTCCGAACAACAACAACGTGGTCATCATGGCAGACACTGCCAAATCTTGGCCAACGTTTCCCATGCGACCCGCATGAATTTAACATCATGTCTTAAAAATCTATGCCATAAAAAAAATCAGTATTATCAGAAAAAATTAAAACAAAGAAAAGAAACTGCCAAAGGACACCGTCTTGGCTTCTGTGTAAACACCGTACGTACCCCTAACGTTAGTCCCCACCACACACCGGCCGCTCATTAAAGCTCCCCTCTTTTTTGACAAAAATCCATACTCTCATTGGGTCCCACTAAAGCCAAGCTGGCACTCATGCATGGTCCCACTCTCTCTATTTTTTTTTTTTGTCTCTTTCCTTTCTCTTGTGGGAAATGGACCCTCCTTGAACTCTGCCCCCACTCGTGTATTTTGTGGGCCCTACTTTCTTCCTACCTCGCAGGCTCAGTCGGCTAGTTACGTGGCAGATGCCCAGATGCGTGTTTTAGGAGTGTATTAAAATCTCCACAACTCACCTTTTTTTGCTTTTTTATTATTAACGGAAAACCTCAAACTAGTCCTCAATCTATAACCCAGATCTCTATTGAGTCCTCAAGATTTTTTTTTGTTAATTAGGCTCCCAGGATTTGTGATAAGAAGGGTATACAGTTTACTGTTAAATAGCGATTGATTATTGTATCGGACAAAAAAAAAAACATATATTTATATATTTTGTGTTTTTATCTTTTCAACCAAATATTTTTCTATTTCTTTTATATTTATCTCTTTTACCTTAAAAACTAATCAAACATAACCTTAAAAAATATCAATTGTTTACTATATCGAGACAGAAAAAATAAAAAATAATAAAAATAATAAGGATATATCTTCATGTACTTTCTGTTTTTATGTTCTTATCTCTTCAATGGTTCTTTTATATTTATCTTTTCTATCATGAGAAACTAATCAAATTTAAGGACTCAATTGAAAGTAAAAAACATCTCGGAAACTAAATAACAAATACCCATATAGTTAGGGGTTTTTTTTTTAGATTTTCTTTTTCAACCACACAAAATGATAAGGGAGAAATAGTAAAAGAATAACACCAATATCTCTAGTTAATGTGGATACCGGATAATACTCCGGAATTACCCCCGGTAAATTGCTGGAAAAATGGATTGACCATGACCTCTATTGGAGTCAAGTAGGAGAATGGGTTTTTTTTTCTTTTATCTATTTTCTTTTCATGGTAACCGAATCCTAAAATAGACAAGAGAACCAAAACCAACAAAAACAAATCAAATCTAATCTCTCACTATAAATCTCTCTCTCTTTCTAGACCTCTAGAAATGCAATAGATTAGTGTGTGGATTTGATTCTTTTTTTATCTCTTCGATTCTCTACCTCTCTCTCTCTCTATCACTAGACCAAACCAAACCCTAAATAAACCCCACCATACAGCCTTGCCACCTCTATTGCATGCCCATTTGCTCATTTCTCTCCCATCCATCTCTCTCTGTCTTGGTGTACTCTCCTTCTCCTCTCTAAAAACCAACCAAAACAATACTTCCTACAAACCAACCCTCTAGCCAAAAAGAACAAGAAACCAAAACTGATTACATAGAAAGACTCTGCCTTTTTTATATAGAGCAGGGAAAGCAAGCAAATCTCTCAACACCATCATATGGCCGTTGAAGCCAGGCACCTCAATCTCTTCCCTCCTCAACTCTTAAGCAACAGGTTGGTGTTGCACTATTGCTACCCCTTTGGCGTACTCTTCTTTTCATGAGTGTTTAGCCGTCTAATGTTGTTTTTGGTGATGAATTTGCAGGGAAATGATGATGAACCCCATTGAAGCAGATACATATATGTACAACACCCAGATGGGATATGGTGTGCCATTATCAGGAACTACAACAACAGCAGAGACAGTGCTTCCTATGTATAGCTCTGTGATCACTGATTCAATCCCTCATAAAACGCAAATCAAATCAGAAAGTGGTCTCACTTACAATCTCCCTGTACAGAGGAAGCGCCCAAGAGACACCATCAATCCTCTCCTCTCATATCCAATTCCAGTACAGTCCACTAAGACTTGCACTCCCTTCTCCTTTCTTGGCCAGGACCTCTCTTTTCAGATCCAACAACAGCAATTAGACACAGATTGCCTTATTTCTCAACATGTAAGTCCATCACTTCATTAAATTCATAATTCTGTTATTGTCTTTTTTTTCAATGATTAGCATATATATCGCATTGTCCTATTTAGGGAATGATATTAATTTTAATGTTTTTGGTTGTTTTGTTTAGATGGAGAAAGTAAGGATGGAGATAGAAGAGAAAAGGAAGAGGCAGGCAAGAAGGTTACTCGAGGCATTAGAGACAGGGATGGTGAAGCGACTAAGAGCAAAAGAAGAAGAAATCGAAAAGATAGGCAAATTAAACTGGGCCCTTGAAGAGAAAGTCAAGTCTTTATGCATGGAGAATCAAATATGGAGAGACCTAGCGCAATCCAATGAAGCAACAGCCAATGCTCTACGTTCCAATCTTGAACAAGTCCTCGCAGCCCAGGTTAACGAAGAACGCACCCTTGGTGCAGGATTAGATAATCAGGCAGCAGCATTAATGGACGATGCGCAATCATGCTGCGGCAGCAGCGGTGGTGATGGACCTGTTGGCGACGATGGATGGGAAGAAAGAGTGTCGGAGAGATGCACGTTAGCCAATGGGGCGCAGGATAATAAAGGTACAGGAGCAGGTAGTTGGATGTGCAGGAATTGTAACAAGGAAGAGTCATGTGTGTTGCTGTTGCCTTGCAGGCATCTGTGCTTGTGTACTGTTTGTGGGTCAAGCCTCCATACTTGCCCCATCTGTAGAGCCACCAAGAATGCTAGCGTCCATGTTAACTTGTCATGAGAAACACTAAAATACCCAATGATAACATCTCTCAAGATGAAAGAAATTAATTTGTTTAATCTTTTCCTTTCCTGGTTTATCTATTGCTACTAATTCTCTTTTATTGGATTTTACTTGGAATTTTTTTCTCTTTTTTTTTGGTTACCACATTCATCTCTTGCCTTAATTGTCAATTGAGGAGTGCTAGCTGCCTCTTCTCCATTTCGTTCTTCCTTTTACCCTCTCCTTCTCATGGTCACCCATGGCTAATTTTTCAAGCATTCATACTTGCAACTTGTCGGATAAACAAGTTGTATATATGGAAATAGTATAATTTTGGTAAAATTCGTGGATAACAAGCATTTGTCATTTTTAAGGATAATCTAATGATGAGATGATATATATTTGTCTTCTTTAATGTGTGGTAATTTAATAATATTCTTTTAGGTTTTATTTCATTATTTTGTAATGCATTTTAGCATTTAAGGATTAAATTTTAAGAGATCGTAAGAAAATAATCTTGTATATGCAATAATATAGGTAGGGATGAACATTCAAGTAATTTGAGTGAAAACTCGTTTCGACTAACTATCTAAAATATTTTCTTTTTACCGATCTTTCTTTTTTTTTTTTTTTTGCCTAAGCAAAACCCGAATTCTTTTTACCATTTTAAAAAAATTAATATACCAACATTTACAATTAAGGTAAAGCATACTATTTTATTATTTAAAATATTTTTCTATAATATTTTGAAAAAGAAAATTGAGAATAGAAAAAAGATACCAACAATATTTCAAAACAAAAACGTCATATATATACTCATGCCCATGTTCTTACAATTATTTAAAAAAAAAACTTATCAACATATTAATTTTAATTTTGCTGTTAATAAATAATAAAAAATATTATTTATTATTTATAAAAAAGTGTAGACTATAGGGAAGGTAAAAGAGAAGGTTGCTAGCACACTCCTCTTGTCAATTTTTCACACAAGGTGGACAAATTACTTGGGGGCTAACTTTTAAATAGGAAATAATTAGAAAATAGTAATGAGATAACACCCAAGAATTCTTATAAGGGTAGATAGCAACCTCTCTTTTTTTCCAATTTCATTTCATTTTGGATCCTTCCGACCAAGTTAGTGCTTATATAAATTAATGATTTTATTCATGTCATTATCAAGATGCTATTTATTGTTCAATAATTAAGTTTTTGTGGGAATTCTTTGGTGATAATCTTTCCAAAAATTCGATAAATGAAAAATATACCTTCATATGTAGCAAGAGTAATGTCGGCATTAATTTGACCAATTTGTGGATTTTGTCCATCTTTAATTAGATTAGATTAAA
>Ga0307517_10015284_pt1 | contig 10217 bp, 16 predicted proteins | sample 23_EM_MG_FD_194515 | JGI IMG/M metagenome (GOLD analysis project Ga0307517, IMG submission 194515) | Populus trichocarpa ectomycorrhiza microbial communities from riparian zone in the Pacific Northwest, United States - 23_EM | ecosystem: Host-associated > Plants > Roots > Unclassified | place...
CAGTCATCATCTTGCTCGGCGGTGACGTAACCGTAACAACGGTCCTGTCTCGGCGTTGCTGTTCACCTACAGCCTCGAGACAAATGAGGTCCAGAAGAATATCCGGTTTCTCAGTACAGACCCCCATAAACTGAAGAAGGAATTCTCGGTCGTATCTAATCAAACGCGTCAGCAAATACCAGGAGAAGGTATTAGAACCGAGCTCACACAAACTTCCCCTTCTCCGAATTCACGTTCAGTTCTGGTTTGGGGCCATTAACTCCCTCGGGGTATGGGGTTCGGTCCGGATGTTCGATCATCCTGGCCAACTTCAAGGCAGAAGGGGGAGAAGCAACCACGTCCTCTGCCACATCGGGGGGATCGAGGAGACCATTGTGGGTCCCTGTGGCGGAGGTGTCGAGGGACGGAGGTTCTCCGAGAGAATCATGTGGGGCCTAACGGGACATTGAGTTAACGTCGGAGCTCAGCGAGAAGACTCATCCGACCCACCCTATCGACAATTCCTGCAGATTCCTCTAGGTCCAGTTTCCCTGGCGACTGAGATGGGGCTACTTGAGAGGGGGAAAGTCTCCCACTCGCATCTGTGTTTTCAGCGGTCAAAACGTTGGAAGATTCCTCCATAGGCGGACCAGGTGCCGATGGGACCGCCAGCAACTGAGAAGGTGGCATCCGAGACTCTGAAAATCCCCCTCGAAGGTAAGTCCGAGATTTCCGGCGGGATGGGGAAACATACCAGGATTGTCCAATACGAGATAAGAGTCATCATCAACATCTGTCTCCGCATCGCCGTCTGCACTAGGAGGTAGCGGTTGCCAGGCTGGAGAAACCCGCTCCAAGCATTCAAGTACAGCCTCGGTGGTGGGGCGGCTTTTTGGTTGGGATGACCAGCATAGTTCAAGCATCTCCCATAAGTCGTCCGTGAACCATGCCCTCTTCAAACCTCCCGGTCTTCCGGGGCGCATGCCGTCGATGATCTTTTGCGAAACGACGTGATCTTCACACAATCTGAGGGGAGATTTACCGCTAAGGACCTCATATATAACCATCCCCAACGCGTAGCAATCCGATTCCTTCGTCGGCCGACTATTCTTAAACCCGAACAGGCCAGGATCGAGGAGTTCTGGGCTCGTCCACCTTGCTGTGCCTGCGTTTGCGGATGCGGTTGGAGTTGTAGGGTACGTAGGGTCCGAAATGATGGTGATAAGTCCAAAGTCTGTGAGGCGTGGATGACCGCGTTGGTCAATTAATATATTGGCCTTTAAAAAGCAAGTCAGGGACAGAAGGGCGAGTCTGATGTTCGAAGACCTACCCCCTTCAGGCTCCCGTGTATCGTCCCCTCGCCGTGCAGATATATCAACCCTCGAACGGCATCTTGGAGCTGTGGGAGTGAAATGATCGGAAAAGAGTGAACAGCAGTAGGGACTGAAAACGTACAAGCTCAAACCGATTAACATCCCCGTGCGCCTTGATGAACTCGTTGATGTTTCCATCGACCATCCACTCCGACACCATCGCAAGCTGGTCATTACCCACTGTAACTCCCAACAGCGGCAACAGATTCTGATGACGAAGAGCCTTCCACGTCACAACCTCCTTGCAGAACCTCTACGTGACTCGCGATCAGCTCGTCAACGCAGATGTTGAATAGCTATACTGGTAACCTACACGCGTGATTTTATCGAAGTCACTCGCCGAGTATCCCTTCAGAACCTTGATTGCGACCTTGCGCCCTAGATGTTCACCCTCCCATAATTCGGTGAACCCACCCCGATACAATGGGGTATCCATTGCATTGTAGCAAAGTGGGATTTGTACCGATCCCGGAAGCGAAGCAGAACGACCACATATCCTGCATAAAACACTCAGGCACTTCCTCTGGAGCGATGGCGCCAGGGTGTCCAACATCTGCTCGGCAGGATGGGAATGTTTGCGTTCGAGTCAGTGGACTCATTCCCCCAAGACGAAAGAGTGAGGAAGTACCTCGTATACCACGTCGACGAAGGACCGAGCATCATCCCCATGCAGACACCTAACCACCACAGCTTCCTCGCGGTTGGAGAAGACTTCCTTGATCAGAGATATGCGCTCGTCTGCGGCAAGGGGACGGGTAATCAAGCGTCTCAATGCTGGGATGCCCCTGCGTGCGAGAAGTTTGTCAGACCAACGGATCTGTGGTTCCTAAGAAGTTGAAGCTTACAAGCCGCGTGAAACATCTGGTGCGCGTGGGCGTCGATTCGCTTCCTGATCCCAGCATCGTTGGATCAGCGCCCATAATGCATCCGTTAGAGTTGGGTCGGTAGGTCTTGGTGGATGTTCACAGCCAACGATCGCGAAGATGACCGCGTCAGGTGGTTTGTCACTAAATGGAACAGCACCAGTGAAGGCCTTTGTCCCGACAGTAAACGGGTGTCCATCAGACGTCAACCCCGAGAGGGTTATCTGCGACAGACCTCAATCGTGACCATCGCAAATGAGAAAACATCTGCTTCCTTGCTAAATGTCCCCTGATCATCCAATATCTCTGGCGCAATCCACCGCGCGCTGTGACCGTGCTCGGCTGGAGCGTTCCGCATCGAATCCAGGTTTTGCGTGACCATGGCGAGTCCAAAGCCTGTGATCCGGGCACGACCGGTGGTGTCTACAAGAACGTTCGACTGGTTGGATGTCAACACGATGGTGAAACGAGGTCTGGAATAACCACGTACCCCCCTGAGATGTCCGTGGATCACGTTGCACGAGTGAAGGTAATTAAGGCCGTCGGCGACCTCAGATAGCTGGCAAAGGGGTAAGGATGTCACGCGACGCGGTAGGAAAGATACCTACGAGACAAAGTCTGTCTGTATCTGGATGGTTCGTGATGTATTCCGTGAGATCCCCACCGGGCATCCATTTTGAAATAAATTGAAGGGGAGTAGGCGTGATACCGAGGAGGGGAACGATGTGTTGGTGTTCCAGGCATTTCCATACTACAGCGGTTCGGTAGAGAGACTGTGGGTTTGGTCAGCGCCGGAGAAGAGGAAAGCACGGCAACGTAAACAGCAGACCTTCTTGACCTTCCGCATGTCTTCATTGTGCATCCGTATGTGTTTTACAAACACCTTCGAACCGCCGAGCGTCCCTTCATACGCGTAACCGGAAGCGAACGACGGGCCGATATTCAGGAGATACGGTGAAAGCGTGCACGATTTCGGTAATATCACTTGGGTGCTGCATATTCTCTCGAGTTCGTGTAGGGACCTCTGGAAGGCGGGACTTGCGGGATCGGAGATGTCGGTGAGAGCCTGTGGTGGCGTTGGGTGGAGAGTGTGCAACTGTGACCGGGAAACTCACACGATCCAGGTACTCGACAAGCCACACTAAATCCTCGCTATGGAGGTCCGGAAGACACTTTATATACTCTTTCTGATCAAGGAGCTGGGCGAGCTGACTGCTAAACTGAGGCGAAGACCTGTCCAGGTCGTGGAGTCGCTGTAAAGGATCTGGTAGAGTCATGAAGGATATCCCTAACGACAACTTGGAGAGAGGGATGGATGGCTCCTCGTGGATGGCAGACAGTGGCCTTGCTCGATCCTCGGGCTCATATCGAGCGCCGGCCGCCACAGTTTGCAGCAGCGGAACGAACCTCCGTACTTTTTGAGTCGGCATTAAGCGCTCGCTGGGGCGCGTCGGTTCTAGGGTATTCCCCCATCCCCAACGATGTAATTAACCAGGGCTTGGGTTTGGAATAACTGGACCGAGCAAGGTTCGACACACGTATCCAACACGTCTGTATGGACAGAAAGTCTCTTATATCCACCCTGCCCAAGTCGCCCCAAAACCTTGGCCCATAAACGCGATCCTATCAACGAGACAGGTGGCCTTCGATTACGGGGTCCTTACCTGCCTGTGGTATGGATGACGAAAGCGCAAACTATCAGAACTCGATGTTCAAGCTCTGAAAACGCATGAAGTTAATACCAGAACTTGTCAAGGAAAGCTATCCAACCCACTCCGCTGACGGTTCGTGCAGATTCCCCCCGGTTCGGTGGCTAAGACGGAGCTACTTGAGAGAGGGAGGACGCTCCGCTCCCATCTGCGCTTTCCGCAGTAATTATCCCAGACAGTTCCCATGTGGGTGAGCCGGTTGTTGATGGGGCAGTCGATGGCCGGGGAGAAGGTGGGGTCCAAAATCTTGAAACGTTTTCCAAACACAGAAGTACATCCTCGGTGCTCGGGCGACCTTCCGGTTGGGACCACCAACAATGTTCCAACACCTTCCATAAGTCATCCGTGAACCACACCCCTTCCCGTCCTCGAGGTCTCTCGGGATGTTCACCCTTAACTACCTTCCCAACAACAACCAGGTTCGCATACCGGTAGAACGGTATGTGCCCGCTGAGAACTTCGTACATCACCATTCCAAGAGCGTAACAGTCTGAATATATCGTCCGGCGGTGCACTTCGATTTCCGGGTCCAAGAGCTCCGGGCTCATCCACCGGGGGGTGCCACCCGGTGTAAATGAGCTCAGGATTGTTGAGTCGGGGATACTTGTGAGAAGACCGAAATCTGCGAGGCGGGCACGACAGGTCCGATCAACCAAGATATTGGCCTGGCAGATGAATCTCGTTGAAGAGAGAGTCACAGCCTCAACTTTCGAAGACTCACTCCCTTGAGATCCCCGTGGATCATACCCTGACCGTGCATATAGATCAACCCCCTCGTGACATCACATAACTGCGGGAACAACACGACCGTCAACGACAGGTGAGGGTTGCGGGGACTCGAATGAAGAACTTACAAGTTCAAATCGGTTCGCATCCTGGTGTACCGTCAAAAACTGGCTGATGTTCCCGTTAGGCATCCACTCTGACACCATGGCGAACTCAGTCTCGGTCATTACCACTCCTAGGAGCGACAACACATTCGGGTGCTGAAGAGCCTTCCATGGCACAAACTCCCTGCAGAACCTCTGCACCGTTCTATTCAGTGTTTCGGTAAAGTGAGAGCGCCATGAGCAACCCACACGCGTAATCTCCTGCAAGTCACTGGTAGCATATACTCTCAACGCTTTGACTGCGACCTCGCGGCCCTGATACTCGCGCTTTGACACGTCCCCGAAGCCACCGCGGTATAGCACAACGCCGGATGAACTGTCGCTTAATTCGATCCTCAGTGATTTGGGGAACAGGGCGTGGCGAGCACATATCTCAGACGACAATTTTACGCATTTCTTTCGGATGCTTGATGTGGGGCTGAGCCTGTCCAACGCCTAACCGATATAATGTAGGAAGGTGAAAGAAAAATAAATCAGCCCACTCCTCGGAAACAGAGAGTATGAGAACGTACCTCATCTACTACGTCGACGAAGGCTTGAGCGTCACCCGCTTGGAGACGCTTAACCATGTCGGTCGTCTTCTTATTTGAGAAGATTTCCCTGACAAGAGAAGGGAGCTCATGTTGGGGAACAGCACGGCTAATCAAGCGCTGCCAAGCTTGTTCATAGGTGTCGATACGGGTGGATGGATGTGGGGGATGATCGGTATGCTGTGTAGGATCAAGACAAGGTAAAGGCAAGGGTGCGCCATCATCGCTCCTGGGATTTCCACTGGTAACGTCGCAACTAATAAGCACAGGATGCGCGGCATCTTCGACAAGACAGAGATCCCTATCGAGGCACAAACCCGCAGGAAGGTTCACGTCAGAATGTTCTCAGATATTTGCCAATGGGAACTACTGACGTGGTCTGCTTGCGCGAGCGGCCGGTGAGTGATGATGCATGATGGGCAGAGATAGAGAAAGAGAGAAAAAATGACAGACCACTCGCGTCGCGACGTTCATGACAAACAGATCAAGATTCTCCATCTCTGAGATACCCTTATTCTCCAACCGGTCTTGCTCATCCAGAATGACATCAGGTACAGGTTTCCGGCTTTCGACGATGAGCTTGTCGAGAGCCTTTCCCGCTGAAGATATTTTTCCGTGGCGCAGCGATGAGATTCTGGTGGAGAGGGTCTCTGCATCCTTCGATAAAACTTCGGCAAGCTTGAAGCGTGCGGCACGCGACATATTGGCGACAGTAGTATTCGAGGATGTAGGTGCAGCAGAGGCAATCAACACACGACGGACGGGAGTATCTCCAGCGCCAGACGAACTGGTGGCCTCTCTGACGACGCTCTCGTAAATCGAGGGAGACCATTGAGCACAATTCTTCAGGCAGACGCCAAGGTCCTTCATAATTTCGTGGTAGTCCGACCAAGCAGCACATCGATGTTCTTCCCATGTTAACCGGATCGCAAGGATCTCTAGACTTTCTGAACGATCACGAAGTAAATGGAGCAGCTTGTCCAGGGCATATATTGTTAGAAGAGTGGTTTCGATTAGGTCGACATCTGCGGGGAGCAGGTCCCTTTGGGCGGCGGCTGAAGATTGTCGCGAAAATCGGCATCATGATGCCAGTACTATGGGGGAAACCGAAAGACGGACCTTTCGTGAATTTTTTAAGCTTCCTGAACTCTCCGGCATCGAAAATCTCTGTCTCTTTCTCTATCTTGTCGCATTCGACGACCCAGCCCCGGAGCTTTGCTCTGGTGGGTAACTCGGAGCTGATGGTTTCTGAACCCGAGTGTAGGGAGTCCAGTCCAACGAACACCTCTACTGGGGACAACTGTTCCAGTAGCTAGAAAATAGACATCGTAACTCAGTCTTGCCGGTGGAGAACGGAGCATCGTATTCACCCGAGTCTTCTCCTCAATCCACGCCTTCCTGTCACTAAACGCCTGGAGTTCAATAACTTGAGCCAATTCCAAAGCCCGAACCTCCTCGGTCCCATCGTCTGGCGTGGCGGCCTTGATGCCATCTGATTCGGGCAAATTCATCGGGGCGGAACAGGGGTGCGCAGGAGCGCATCGGGCGACACGCGATTGTCAGGACCCGGGTAGGACCCCGGGAGTACCCTCCGCCATCCATATTTGGACGGACCCCCCCGCCGCGGAAGGAGAGGGTGGGCGGGAGAGTCTGAGAGATACCGCAGAATCCCTCTATCCGGGAGTGACTATTGGAACTTCCGGTGAACAATGAAGCTAAGCGTCGCCCCGCGTAGGCATCAGTGTTCCGTTCCTTGCGGCATATATTGACGGCTAATCAGAGAAACAGGAGGGGGCGAACGTAATAATGCTCCTGTGAACTTGCCTCCTGTGAACTTGCTCGTGGCTCACAGCCCCAGGTACCAATGACCAACCTCTTGAATATCTGCGGAGCGAGGAACGCAAGAAACAGACAGAGAGGTTACAGGAAATAAACCGACGTAAACTACTCGACAACATATCGTATGGTAACTCTCTTCACCGTGTTCACCCAACTCGGGAATTTGGCAAGGGCCCAAACCGTCAGAACATCTCCGCTCTCCGCCGTCTCATACAACTTTCTGTCCAAAATCTCGATGGTGTGTTCCTTGAACTCGCGGTGCGCGTGAAGGTTCCTCACCAATTCACGGCGCCACTTCTCAGTAGAGCCCCCTGAGGATGGTCCAACCGACAGCTCGAACCACGTCCAGCTCTCACGATACGTTCCGTGGTCGTTTGGATATTTCGAGTGTCCTTGATCCTTGGAGACAACAGTAATCAGAACCTTCTTCAGCTTCTTCCCAGTAGGAATCGGCTTGGAGGTGAGGTAAGAGATGCTGCCGTTGGAAACCTGGACAGTCTCCTCGCGTTGGTCAACGAGTATCTCAGTGGCCGATCTGGGGTTCTGCGAGTGTAATAGTAAACGGGAAGGTCGAGCCGCCTATAAGTAGCACGGGAATCAGAGCCGAAACAAAAAGGTATGGTGAGAGGCCTACTTCTGGCACATTGAAAACGGCAATGTCTGATTCAGGGCCATTATTGTCTGGTGTGGGCCCATCATTACCACCTGGGGTAGAGTAAGTACTGGATTGCACCACCAGCTCTGGAACATGCCTCGTCCGTTATCCCCTGAGCTGAGGTCGTTTGCTTCCCTGCCGGCTCCGCCAGTGATATCTCTTGAGGAACCCGACGTAGGTAATAGATCACTGGCATGAAAAGGCGGACGTTCTCCAAGGTGGTTAGGCAGTGCCTGAAAGCGTATGAAGTTAATGACAGAACTTGTCGAAAAAAAAAACTATCCAACCCACTCCACTGACAATTCGCGCAGGTTTATTTGGGTTCGGATTCATTGACGGCTGAGATAGAGCTGCTCGAGAGAGGGAAGATGCTCCACTCCCATCTGTGCTTTCCTCGGTAAATATGCCAGAAAGTTCCATGTTGAGCGAACCGGTTTCCGATGGAGCCGTCAACAATCGAGGAGGAGGCGTCCAGAACCTTAAAGTTGTTTCCAAACACAGAAGTACATCCTCGATGTTCGGGCGGTCTTCTGGTTCGGGCAGCCAACAACGTTCCAGCACCTTCCATACATCGTCCGTGAACCACGTCCCTTCCCGTCCCTGAGGTCTCCCGGGACGGTCTCCCTTACCTACCTTCACGACAACGACTAAGTCCACATACTCGTAGAAGGGTATGTGCCCGCTAAGGACTTCGTATATCACCATCCCAAGGGCGTAACAGTCCGAATATATCGTCTGGCGGTGAACTTCGACTTCCGGGTCCATGAGTTCCGGCCCCATCCACCGCACAGTGCCACCTTGCATGAATGAACTCGAGATTGCTGACTCGGAGATAATTGCGAGGAGACCGAAATCTGCGAGGCGGGCATGACAGGCCTGATCAACCAAGATATTGGCCTAATAGATGGATCTAGTTGAAGGGAAAGTCACAGCCTCAGTTTTCGATGACTCACCCCCTTCAGGTCCCCGTGGACCATGCCCTGATCGTGCATATAGATCAACCCCCTCGTGACATCACATAACTGCGGGAACAACACAACCGTTAGAGGCGAGGGTGGCGGGGACTCGAATGAAGAACTTACGAGCTCAAATCGGTTTGCATCCTTGTGTACCGTCAAAAACTGGTTGATGTTCCCGTTAGGCATCCACTCTGACACCATGGCGAACTCAGTTTCGGTCATTATCACTCCTAGGAGTGGCAGCACGTTCGGGTGCTGAAGAGCCTTCCATGGCACAAACTCCCTGCAGAACCTCTTCACGATTTTGTTCAGCGTTCCTGTAAAAAGAGAGCGCCAATAGCGACTCACGCGGGCAACTTCCTGCAAGTCGCTGGTAGCATATACTTTCAAGGTTTTGACTGCGACTTCGCGACCCTGATACTTGCGCTTCGACACATCCCCGAAGCCGCCACGGTATAGCACAACGCCGGGTGAATTGTCGGATAACTCGATCCTCAGTGATCTAGGAAACAGGGCGTGGCGAGCGCATATCTCAGACGACAATTTCACACATTTCCTTCGGATGTTTGATGTGAGATCGAGCCTGTCCAACGCCTAATCAATAGAATATAAGAGGGTGAAAGAAGAGTGAACCAGCCCATTCCCCGGAAACGAGGAACGTGATAACGTACCTTATCTATCACGTCGACGAAGGCTTGAGCGTCATCCGCTTGGAGGCGCCTAACCATGTCGGTCGTCTTCCTACTTGAGAATATTTTCCTTATAAGAGAAGGGAATTCATGCTGGGGAGCAGCACGGCTGGTCAAGTGCTGCCAGGCTTGTTCATGGGCGTCAATGGAGGCGGATGGGTATGGGGAGGTTGCCACTGAGTGAGACTCCGGGTCGGAGGTTACGCCACCAGCTATCCTGGATATCCAGGACTCAAATGTGGCCATGGTCTGAGGTGGCGGAGAAGGGGGATTGAGGCGAAGGTAGGGAGTAGTTGGACACGGGGACTACGCATGCCTCACATGTTATAGGCGGCCCAGGACAGCCCGTACAGAGCATGCTGACCGCGAACGTGGATGCATTTGCGTCAGTTCTTTGACGTTTCGACGTTCAACGCGTACGAAGCACGAGAACGGGTCAACATACGGCAGTTGCAAAGTAAGTCAGCGAGCGGCAAAACCCGGCCCCCCTGGACCCAGAGCTTAAAGCTTAAAGCCCAAGGATCTAGACGTTCGCCACTGCGTCGAATTGTTATCGGGTTAGTGAAAAAAATCGGCTTTACGCATGCAGTTCGGGCAAGATCGTAGGTATATGAGGATTCTGGCGAAACAAGGTACAATTTACAGAACGCAAACCAACACAAACTACTCCACAACATATTGTATCTCAACTTTCTTCACCGTATTCTTCCAACCCGGGAACTTTGCGAGAG